>OHAM01001111.1_pt1 | contig 17696 bp, 14 predicted proteins | sample 1577161 | NCBI WGS metagenome assembly OHAM01 (sample SAMEA3541583, study PRJEB24748) | human gut metagenome | biome: human gut; feature: human-associated habitat; material: faeces | place: China | collected 2012
TGGATGAACTATTACACCTTTATCATAATAGCCGTATTTATCAGCGGATTAATGGTGGGACGTACACCGGAATTTCTGGGAAAGAAGGTAGAGGCCCGTGAAATGAAAATAGCTACCATTGTGGCACTACTCCATCCGTTTGTGATTCTTGTTGGTACAGCTCTGTCCAGCTATCTATATGCACATCATCCGGATTTTGTGGCGAGTGAAGGAGGCTGGCTCAATAACCCCAGTTTCCATGGACTGAGCGAACAGCTTTATGAGTTTACCTCTTCGGCTGCCAACAACGGTTCCGGTTTTGAAGGCTTGGGTGATAATACTTATTTCTGGAACTATTCCTGCGGTATTGTACTTATTCTCAGTCGCTTCATCTCTATCATCGGGCAAGTAGCTATTGCAGGTTTGCTGGCTCAGAAGAAGTTTATCCCCGAGAGCGCCGGCACATTGAAAACAGATACAGCAACTTTCGGCGTCATGACGTTTGCAGTTATTTTTATCGTCGCTGCTTTGTCATTCTTCCCGGTACACGCCTTGAGTACGATTGCTGAACATTTTAGTCTATAAGTAAAGAGTATGAAAAAGAATAAATCGGCTTCTTTATTTCAAAAGGAGCAAGTCATAGAGAGTTTAAAGCAATCATTCGTGAAGTTGAATCCACGAACGATGATGATGAATCCGATTATGTTTACAGTGGAGATAGTAACGGTTATTATGCTGGTGGTTACCATCCTCTCCCTGAGTAGAGATCATTACGGTTCATTCGGATACAATCTGCTGGTATTCGTTATTCTGTTTGCCACTTTGTTGTTTGCCAATTTTGCCGAGGCCATTGCCGAAGCACGGGGCAAAGCACAGGCAGATAGTTTGCGTAAGACGCGTGAAGAGACTCCTGCAAAATTGATGACAGGTGAGAAACTTCAGACCGTGAGCAGTTCAAAGCTAAAGAAAGGAGATGTCTTTGTTTGTGAAGCCGGAGATACGATTCCTGCCGACGGTGAGATCATTGAAGGATTAGCTTCCATCGACGAGAGTGCTATAACGGGAGAATCAGCACCCGTTATCAGAGAAGCCGGAGGAGACAAAAGCTCGGTGACGGGCGGAACGAAGGTACTCTCGGATAACATTAAAGTATTGGTGACTCAGCAACCGGGTGAGAGTTTTCTTGATAAGATGATTGCCCTCGTAGAAGGTGCCAGCCGAAAGAAAACGCCGAATGAAATTGCCTTGACTATCTTGCTGGCAGGTTTTACGCTGGTATTTGTGATTGTTTGTATCACACTGATTCCTTTTGCCGATTATACTAACATTGATCATCCGGGCACAACCATTTCTATTGCTGCCATTCTTTCACTATTTGTCTGCCTCATTCCGACTACTATCGGAGGATTACTTTCTGCCATTGGCATTGCCGGTATGGACCGTGCGTTGCGTGCCAACGTGATTACTAAATCCGGTAAAGCCGTTGAGACAGCCGGAGACATTGATACGCTGCTATTGGATAAAACAGGTACGATAACCATTGGTAACCGTAAAGCGACCAAATTCCATACGGCACCGGGAGTAGACGAACGTAGTTTTGTAGAAGCCTGCCTGCTGGCCTCTCTATCCGATGAAACTCCCGAAGGTAAATCGATTGTAGAGTTGGGACGTGAGTCGGGGATGCGAATGCGGAACCTGAACACAACCGGCGCGCGCATGATTAAGTTTACTGCCGAAACGAAATGTTCGGGCGTTGATCTGTCCGATGGCACCCAGATTCGCAAGGGGGCATTTGACGCTATCCGCCGGATTGCAGAAAAGGCCGGGAACACCTTTCCGAAGGAAGTGGAAGAGACTATTGCAGCTATTTCCGGCAATGGGGGGACACCGCTGGTGGTATGCGTCAATCAGCGGGTTACCGGGGTGATAGAGTTGCAGGACATCATCAAACCGGGCATTCAGGAGCGTTTTGAACGCCTGCGTAAGATGGGAGTGAAAACCGTTATGGTGACCGGAGACAATCCGTTGACTGCCAAATATATTGCAGAAAAGGCGGGAGTAGACGATTTCATAGCCGAAGCCAAACCGGAGGATAAAATGGAATACATCCGGAGAGAACAGGAAGCCGGCAAACTGGTGGCGATGATGGGCGACGGAACGAATGACGCTCCTGCACTGGCACAAGCCAATGTGGGCGTAGCAATGAATAGTGGCACACAGGCGGCCAAAGAAGCCGGTAATATGGTAGACCTTGACAATGACCCTACCAAGCTGATTGAGATTGTAGAGATCGGCAAACAGCTACTGATGACACGCGGTACACTGACCACATTCTCGATAGCCAACGACGTAGCCAAATACTTTGCAATTGTACCTGCTTTGTTTATGGTGGCTATCCCCGAGTTGGCAGCGCTCAATATCATGGGCTTGCATAGTCCGGAGAGTGCTATTCTGTCGGCTGTAATTTTCAATGCTATCATTATTCCGATCCTGATTCCACTTGCTTTGAAGGGAGTACAGTACAAACCGATAGGTGCCAGTGCACTGCTTCGCCGTAATCTGCTGATATACGGATTGGGAGGGGTAATTGTACCTTTCATCGGGATTAAGTTGATCGATTTGGTAGTAAGTTTATTCTTTTAAATAATATGACGATGAAAACTTTATTGAAATCATTTAAAATAACGCTTGCGTTCTGCGTATTCTTTGCAGTGTTTTATGTCCTTATTCTATGGCTTTTTGCACAGGTGGCAGGACCGAATAAAGGAAATGCCGAAGTGGCAACATTGGATGGTAAGGTGGTAGGTGCTGCCAATGTGGGGCAGAATTTCACAAAAGATATTTATTTCTGGGGTCGTCCTTCCTGTGCCGGAGATGGCTATGACGCTACGAGTTCTTCCGGTAGTAACAAAGGGCCTACGAATCCCGAATATCTGGCTGAACTGGAAGCCCGCATTGACACCTTCCTCGTTCATCATCCCTACCTGAACCGTAGTGAGGTTCCTGCCGAGATGGTAACTGCCAGTGGATCGGGACTCGATCCGGATATCACTCCCGCCTGTGCTTATGTACAGGTGAAAAGAGTGGCACAGGCACGTGGGATGCATGAGGAACAGGTAAAAGAGATTGTCGACAAAACGATAGAAAAGCCCTTATTAGGACTTTTTGGAACAGAGAAAGTGAATGTATTGAAACTGAACATTGCTTTGGAAAAAGCAAAATAAACATTGTAGTATATGAAGGTTTTTAGTAAGAAAGTATTTTTAGGTTCATTGGTAGCTGTAGTTGGTTGCTTAATGGCAACCACCAACACACAGGCACAGGAATTTACCGTACAGGGCGACTTAGTCAGTTCATATGTATGGCGTGGAATGTATCAGACCGGAGCCAGTATCCAGCCAACCTTAGGCTTTACTATCGGTGGCTTTTCATTGACGGCCTGGGGATCAACCGATTTCGATGGTTGTCAGGCCTCAGAAGGAAGAGCGAATAAAGAAATAGACCTGACCGCCACCTACACTTTTGGAAGTACAGGACTGATCCTTTCAGTGGCAGACCTTTGGTGGCCCGGACAAGGGACGGGTAATTATTTTAAATTCAAAAGCCATGAAACAGCACATCACTTTGAAGCAGGATTGGCTTATACGCTGCCGGTTGAAAAGTTTCCGCTTTCAATTGTCTGGTACATGATGTTTGCCGGACAGGATAAAAAGGAGAATGACCGGGGAGAAATGAAACAGAATTATTCCTCTTATATGGAATTCAACTATCCGTTCAGTGTGAAGACAGTAGATCTGAATGTGACGTGTGGCATTGTTCCCTACACTGCTCCTCAGTACAATTGCAATGGTTTTGCAGTGACCAATATTGCTTTGAAAGGAACAACTGCCATTCGGTTTAGTGATCGGTTTTCCCTGCCGGTTTTTGCACAAGCCATCTGGAATCCGCGTATGGAAGATGCCCATTTGGTTTTCGGCATTACTTTGAAACCCTAACTAAACTCTGGCATAACTAATTAGTATCTTGAGGATGTGTAAAAAGTAAAACTCGTTATTATTAAAACGCAAATTAACGCTGATTAACGCAAAGATTAAATTAAATCTGCGATAATTTGCGTTAATCCGCGTTATTGAATTGCAGCTTGATAGCTTTTTTAGACTTTTGACACTGCTTTATGGGGTTGAAAAATAGATAGAAGTATGGATAGAGAAGAGAGTGTGCAGCATTTCCTGGATCTGATAAAGAAGTCACGCCGGGGAAAATTTAAAGTCTATATCGGGATGATTGCCGGTGTGGGTAAGAGCTATCGTATGCTTCAGGAAGCACATGATTTACTCGATAACGGGGTAGATGTGCAGATAGGATACATCGAAACACATGGGCGTGCCGGGACAGAGGCACTCATAGAGGGCTTGCCGCTGATTCCGCGGCGGAAGATTTTCTATAAAGGGAAAGAACTGGAAGAGATGGACCTTGAAACCATCATCCGTGTCCATCCGGAAATCGTGATTGTAGATGAGTTGGCACATACCAATGTTGAAGGTAGTTTGAACGAGAAACGTTGGCAGGATGTACTGACACTGCTCGATGAGGGTATTAATGTAATCTCTGCCATCAACATCCAGCATATCGAGAGTGTAAACGAAGAAGTGCAGGACATTTGCGGCATCGAAATAAAAGAGCGTGTTCCCGATAGTGTGTTACAAGAGGCAGATGAAGTGGTGAATATAGACCTTACCGCCGAGGAACTGATAACCCGTTTGAAAGCCGGAAAGATATATCGTCCGGATAAAATTCAGGTAGCTTTGAATAACTTCTTTAAAACGGAGAATATCCTTCAGTTACGCGAACTCGCTCTGAAAGAGGTAGCGTTGCGTGTAGAAAAAAAAGTAGAGAACGAAGTCGTAATGAGTATGGGTGTCCGGCATGAAAAGTTTATGGCTTGTATTAGCAGCCATGAAAAGACGCCCCGGCGTATTATCCGTAAAGCAGCCCGTCTGGCTACCCGTTACAATACCACTTTTGTTGCCCTTTATGTGCAGACACCCCGTGAGAGTATGGACCGGATAGATCTTGCCAGTCAGCGTCATTTATTAAATCATTTTAAATTGGTAGCTGAGTTGGGGGGAGAAGTTGTTCAGGTACAATCGAAGGATGTGCTTGGAAGCATTGTCCGGACGTGTCGTGAGAGACAGGTAACAACTATCTGTATGGGAAGTCCCCGTTTACGTGCTTCGAATGCCCTTTGTGCAGTGTTCACCTATAAAAAGTTTTTGGCAAATCTGGCACAAGCAAACGTAGATTTGATTATACTTGCAGTGGAATGAGTTTGTAAGTAAACTAAAGAACTCACAAACTAAAAAACTTCTATAAATCATGAATATAAAAACGAAATTACTTTTCGGAATCGGGATACTGGCCGGAATGATTATTTTATTGGTAACTCTATCTGTTGTCAACCTGCAGCTACTGACTGCTACGGAACCGGACAGCCCGGCTGCCATGCCTGCCCTCGAACGGGCTTTATTATGGATTTCTGTTACAGGAGGTATTTGTGTACTCACAGGTCTGGTTCTGCTTTTTTGGTTACCGCGCTCCATTAGTAAGCCTATTCTGGAGCTTAAACAAGGTATTCTTGAAATAGCCAATCATAACTACGAAAAGCGCCTTGATATGAAAAACAGTGAAGAATTCAGGGAAGTTGCTGACAGTTTTAATCGTATGGCAGAACGCCTCACCGAATATCGGGCCAGTACGCTTGCCGATATCCTTTCCGCCAAAAAGTTTCTGGAAGCCATTGTCAATAGTATCAATGAGCCTATTATCGGATTGAATACCGAGCGTGAAATTCTTTTCATCAACAACGAGGCACTGAATGTGCTCAATTTGAAAAGAGAAAACGTGATCCGCCAATCTGCCGAAGAGCTCTCTTTGAAGAATGACCTTCTCCGTCGCTTGATTCGCGAACTCGTTAGCCCCGGCGATAAGAAAGAACCATTGAAAATTTATGCAGATAACAAAGAGAGTTATTTCAAGGCTGCCTATATCCCTATCAACAATAGCAATGCCGATAAAGATGAACCTCATAAGTTGGGAGATGTTATCCTTCTGAAGAATATCACCGAATTTAAAGAGCTGGATTCAGCTAAAACCACATTTATCTCTACCATTTCCCATGAGTTGAAGACTCCTATTTCTGCTATTATGATGAGCCTTCAACTATTGGAAGATAAGCGTGTGGGTACGTTGAATGAAGAGCAGGAACAGCTGTCTAAGAGCATTAAAGACAGTAGCCAGCGCCTGTTGGAGATTACCGGCGAACTACTGAATATGACTCAGGTAGAAGCCGGAAAACTCCAGATGATGCCTAAGATCACGAAGCCCATTGAACTGATTGAATATGCTATCAAGGCCAACCAGGTTCAGGCCGATAAGTTCAATATACAGATTGAAGTGGAATATCCGGAAGAGAAGATCGGCAAATTGTTTGTAGATAGTGAAAAAATAGCCTGGGTACTTACCAATCTGCTAAGTAATGCCATTCGTTATTCAAGAGAGAACGGACGTGTGGTTATTGGTGCTCAGCAAGAAGGTGACCAGATAGAGCTCTATGTACAGGATTTTGGTAAAGGCATCGATCCTCGTTATCATCAGAGCATTTTTGACCGCTATTTTCGTGTACCCGGCACTAAAGTGCAAGGCAGTGGCCTGGGACTCTCCATCTCTAAGGATTTCGTAGAAGCACATGGCGGCACGTTGACTGTAGAGAGTGAGTTGGGCAAAGGTAGCCGGTTTGTTATTCGGTTGAGAGCATGATACTCTTTGAAACTTATACTATTCTGTTTGTCCTGACTTAAAAAGTTACATATTATTTAAAGATAAAAGACTCGTTCCTTTTAATTTTTATTACTTTTGTAAAGTTTGATATCTTACTTAGTTACAAGTGAGGCATAATTATAGATTGCCTTATGTTGTAACTTTCATGTTATGCTATTCTGTATCATAGGAATATTAGGAGGATATACTTATGATTGATGTCTGGGAGTGAAGCAAACTGCTTCTGTTATCGTTGTGATAGAGTTTCCTTATTTACTAATATTTAAAGCTATGAAAAAATATTTATTGATTTTGGTTTGTTTGTTGACACTACAGGGCACAAGCTTTGTGATGTCTCGTGACATGAAAGGTGATTTAAATACATCAGAGGAATTTCGGTCAACTGCTTTGGAAGAGACGGATAAACCAGTCTTTATCTCCGTGACTGTAGATGCCATTACTCCAATTCCCGGATCAAATTTTTATAATCTTGACCTAACAGCCGAATTTCGTGGTGCTGAATCTCTTTATGCAGAACTCTATGAAGAGTTCAGCATTGCAATTAGATCGCGTTCTTATCAAGAACCGTACATTGTTCATCTTCACTTTGAAAATATTTACAAGGGTGGAAGAGTCTGGGTCGTTTTAGAATTGAAGAACAATGTGGGAACAACGTCTTATACAGTTGAAATTCCCAATCAGATGAAGCCTGATTCCATAGAAGAAGTAACAATGGAATCAAGCATTTCACAGGTTGAAGTAAGGGATATACAAGGAAGGCTTGTTCTTCAAACAGAGAATTATGAGGATATTAATCGTCTATCGAGAGGAATGTATATCGTGACGATTACCTATTCGGATGGAAAAGTAGTAACGAGGAAGATTTGTCGATGAGGACATTTATTGTTCTGGTACTGAATATTGTTTGTTTTTTCTAATATTTAAAGCTATGAAAAAATGTTTGTTAGTTTTGGTTTGTTTGTTGACGCTGCAGAGTGTAGATTTTGTGATGTCTCGTGATATGAAAGGCGATTTGAAAATAATGGAAATTCTTAAGCCAATTGATTCGGAGGGAATAGATAAGCCAATTTTTATATCGGTGACAGTAGATGCTATTACTTTTATCCCCGGCTCAGTGTTTTATAGTCTTGATTTAACAGTTATATGTAGTGGAGCCGAATCTCTTTATGTGGAGCAATCCGAAGAGTTTGGTGTTTTCATGAATACTCATACTTTTGATGCACCGCATATAGTCCATCTTCATTATGAACATATCCATATGGATGGAAGAGTCTGGGTTGTTCTGGAACTAAAGAACAAAGCGGGAAAAACGTCTTATACTGTTGAAATTCCCAGCCAGATGAATCCTGATTCCATAGAAGAGGTAGCAATGGACTCAAGCATTTCACAAGTTGAAGTAAGGGATATGCAGGGAAGGCTTCTCCTTCAAACAGAAAATTATGAGGCTGTTAATCATCTATCGAGAGGAATGTATATTGTGACGATTACCTATTCAGATGGAAAAGTAGTAACGAAGAAGATCTGCCCGTAAGACCTTCACTTTTAATCATTTTTACGAATGAAATATAATTGCATTTTCTTTTTGTCTTTTCTCATTGCAGCTTTCGTTGCTTGTTCCTCTGCATCAGAAGAGGTCATAGTAACTCTTCAGCAAGCGGAGCAGTGTATGGAAGTATACCCTGATAGTGCATTAAATCTATTAAGGAAAATATCTTGTCCCGATAAGTTGTCAGGTCAGGAACGTGCAGATTATGTGTTGTTACTGACTCAGGCACGTGATAAGAATTATATGGATATGTCTGCTGACTCTTCTATTACTTTTGCCATAGATTATTTCAAGAAGAAAAAGGATAAAAGTAAATATGGTAAAGCATTGTACTATTATGGACGTGTACTTCAAGGAAAACGGGAAACTACGCGGGCTATGAAAGTCTATTGGGAAGCCCGGCGAGTTTTGAAAGAGACGAAAGAGTATAAGATAATGGGATTGATGTTTACAGATATGTCAGTTTTAAATAAAGAACAATCATTTTATAATGAAGCTATTCATTGTTGTCGTCAAGCTATTTCTTATTATTACCAGGCAAAAGATACATTAGGGGCAGCCTATACTTATCAAATGATGGCACGTTCTTTTTTCTTAAAACAGGAGATGGATAGTGTCTATCAATATACAATGACGAGTTTGCACTTACTCACAAATAATCCAATTCGGTTGAAAATCAGTGCTTTTAAAATACTTGGAAAAATGTATTGTTTTGAAAAACAATATTCCAGAGCTGAAGAAATTTTTCTGAGGATTCTCGATGAAGAACCTAATAAAGATAGATTTGTACTTCATTATATGTCCTTAGGGCGTTTATATCAATTAATGGGACATAAACAAGATGCAACGAAGTATTTAAAACTTTGTTTGAATAGTGATAATCTATTTACTGCTTCCGAAGCTTATGGGTGTTTGGCAGAGTTGGCTAAGGCAGATCATGATTATCAACATGCTCTTATTTTGAAAGAACGGTCAGATTCTTTATTATATATGGCTGAAAATGATAGAAAACGAGAAGCGTTAGTACAGCTTCAGGCTAAATACCAAAAGGAAGAATTTGAAACCGAAGTGTTACGGGGTAAATTAGAGAAGAGGGTCTTACATATTATTTATCTGATTGTTGTGATTTTGTTTTCCGGGATAATGTATTTTTTCTATGTTAGATATGGGCGTGTAAAATTGGAAGTAATACAAACCAGAAAAATAATAGAAAAGAATAATAAGAAAATAATCTTTTTTCAGAATGAAATTGAAATGTATAAGCAACAGCGGGGGGAAACGAATGCCCATGTTGATTGTGAAGTAAAAGAATTATCCCGAAAAATAGAAGTGTTGACTACAGAAAATGAAGAGTTACGTAATAAAATGGATATCACCATATTGGTTAAGATGTTAAAGAATGGGGAGGTACTTGTAGAAAAATTAACACCTAAGGAGTGGGATAAAATATTTAATTTAGTGAATTGTCTTTATAATGATTCTCTAATCAAATTGAAGAGTGAATATAATCAATTAACCAAACATGATATTAAACTTCTAACATTTCTGTTTTTAGGATTTACGACTAAAGAATTAATGATTCTTTTTGATAGTAAAGATGAACATACAATATTTAAAGCAAAATCGCGCTTAAAGGAGCGTTTAGAATTAGTAAAAGAAGATTCAATAGAAACTTTTTTGCAAAAATGTCGAAATCATAAGTCTAAATAGTCCACCTATATTAGGCTGTTTTATTGTTATGTTGTTGATTAATAGATGTGTATGTGCTATTTTTTAGTCCATGTCTTATTTTTTGTTTGTTGAAACCAATTTTCTACTTTTGTACAACAAAAACATGAAAAAAAGCAAAAGATGAAAGCACGAATTATTCTATTTCTATTAGTTTGTTTTAGTTGTACAATTATTGCACAAGAGAGTGATGGTGGGTTTATCTCATTATGGGAGCAAATTTCTTTTTCTGGACATTGGAAAGGTGATGATGATATAGATAAAGACAATCGTTCTGTACCTTTTATACCTGTAACTGCATCTTTGGAAAATTCCATTATTTCTCTCGAGTTTTTGAAAGCAGCAGGCGATGTCTCGATAGCTATTTCCAAAGCTAATCAGACTATATACTCTCATTATCTTCTGATTAATAATCCTGAGAAATATAGTATTTCTGTTGAGGATTACTCTCCCGGAGTCTATTTGTTAGAACTAACAAATTCGTATGGAGGATATATTTACGGAGTGTTTGAAGTAAAATAAATAGCTCCTATTTTGATTATAATAAAAAATGATTTCTGCTAATACTTGACGCGATGAAAAAATATTTATTGATTTTAGTCAGCTTTTTGACCCTGCAAGGCATAGGGGCAGTGCTTGCTCAACAAGACACGATTCTTGTATTTGAAGGACGTCTGGATACTTCTCCTGTAGGTGCGCAGACAATAAAACCTTGTTTATTACGTACAGAACGCTTAAGTAGTGATTTTGGAGGAGTTATTGAAGTAAGGTGTGGAGATGGGATGAGTGAAGAAATGCAATGTTGCATAAGGGCTGCCGCACAACTGTGGGAGGAGAAACTATATATTCCTAAAAAGATAATTCTAAGGTTTGAAAAAGAAAGAATGGGAGTGGGAGCAGCTGATTTCGCTGCTCAGGTAAGATATACTTTATTGCCGGGAAGCAATGAGTCATATCCTCAAAGTTATTTTGTAAACTTTTTAATCGATGGAAAGCGGACTGGAGAGGAGGATGCTATAATTCAAATCAATGATGATGTGGATTGGGACTATAGTTTTAGCGGGGAAGTTACGAATAAGAAAAACTTAACAACAGCAATGTTACGTGCCATTACGATGTCTCTGGGATTTGGCTCTTCGGTTGTCAATAATCCTACAAAAGGAATTATTTTTTTTACAAGAAGATATTTCTCTCCTTTTGATAATTTGATTGTTAACTCTAATAATGTACGTTTAAATGAGATGCCTAATAATGGTCGTACGAGTCAGGAGCTTATTTCGTTTGTGAAGAGTGATAATGTCTATTATAAAACTCCTAATAATAATAACTTTAAATTATATGCTTCACCTGAATTTCAAGGCTATAATTATTTGAGTTATTTTGATACAGAAGGTGATTTGATGTCATATGATATGCGAATCGGAGATAAAAATCAACAAATAGATGAAAAGACATTAGAGGTCCTTAAAACGATTGGTTGGGAAGAACCGGAGAATGGTTTGAAGATAATAGCAACAGACATTGATGCTACAGGAATGGCTTCTGCTTTTCAAGCTTATAATTTTCATGCAGAAACAACTTCCGGAAGTATTACGGATTATTCCTGGAAGTATGAATTGCTGAATAACGAAATGATGTTTGATTCTATTAAAGTAGGAAAATCTTCAGAGTTTAACATAGATAAGGTCGATGATTTAACAAAGTATTATAAAAATATTAATGGGGATATTAAAGGTCGAGTAAGTTTGACTGCTACCGTCAATGGGAAAGATATGTATAAGGTGTTTTATGTATATCTTGCTGCTAAACCAACTTTTATATCGGTGAAAGTAGATGCCATAAATTTAATCCCCGGGACAAAATTTTATAATCTTGATTTAACGGCAATTTACAGTGGAGCTGATAATCTTTATGCGGAATTATCCGAAGAATTTGGTATTGTAATTAAATCTCGTTCTTATGAAGTACCGTACATGGCTCATCTTCATTTTGAGAATATTCATAGGGATGGAAGGACTTGGGTTGATTTAGAATTAAAAAACAAAGTAGGAAAAGCATATTATACTGTTGAGATTCCAAGTCAGTTGAATGTATTAGATGATTCTACTCAAATAAAAGAGAAAGTGACGAGTTCAAATATTGTACAGGTGGAAGTAAGAGATATACAAGGGAGAATTATTCTTCAAACGCGAAATTATGAAAATGTTGAACGTTTGCCGAAAGGAATATATATCATAATGATTACATATGCAAACGGAGAAAATTTAGCAAAAAAAATATGTAAATGAGAATACTTTTTGTTCTTTTATTAATACTTACTTATTCTTGGGATATTTATGCACAGACTGATTATGTTCTTTCGGGAACTGTGATAAAATCAAGTGTTAGCTCTTTGGAGAAATACGGTGCTTTATTACTTGATGACAGTTGTGCTTTTCATGTGCAGGATAAGTTCGGGAAGAATGTAGTTCCTGATGTTTGTAAATGGAGTTTTGGTGTTGAAGCAGAACAAGGAAATTATGTGGCTATAAAGAACGCTACTTCTATAGATTATGGAATTATAATAGATTCGTCAGCGTATGAATATTCTGGACCTAAGTATAAAAGATATGATGTCAAGAATGATAGCTCCGTTTATTATCAAGGAAAAGTCAGTTTTGAAGGAGAGTATCAGGGGCGAAAGATACAACTTGATAAATATTTCTATATAAATATTCTTCCTTCTGTACCTAAAATAAAAGTGCTGGATATTACTTGGAGTGATTATGATGATCAATGGAATATTTATGAAGATGGATATATGACAATACAAATTAACTCTTGTAGAACTGAGCATATTTATATAGTTGAGCAAGATGCTTCTTTTACGGGGCATATGTTGGCTTCTTATTTTAAGCCTAATGTTGACGCTGAGAAGGGAGTGGGACTCTTGGAATTTTATGATGGAGATCGTTGTTTTAGATTCTGGGCAGTTAACTATAGTGGAATGGTTGAATGTAAAGATACTTTGTATACATCCAAAGTCGCTACCTCTATTCCGATTATTAAAACGAAAGGTATGAAACCATTTTATCCTAATCCGGTAAAAGATATATTATATGTACAAGAGGGTATGGATGCTATCTTCCCTGTATCTATATATGATTCAAGAGGACGACTTGTTAAGTATGTTGGGATACCGATGAGCGATATTGATGTCTCAAAGTTAGTAGAAGGTGTTTATTTTATTTTATATAAAGACCGTTTCTCTGGAAGGAAATTAACATTTAAGATGATAAAAAACAGATGACGTATAATTTATAAAAAATATGGATTATGAACAAACTATTACTATTATTTTGTGTGTTTGGATTAGCCACTCTTTCTTACGCACAGGAGAATGAATTAGAAACAATTAGTTTCGGAACTGATTTCTTTCGTAATGAAATTCTTCCTAAACCAGTAGTACGTGAAGTTATAGGTGCAACAGTTATTCAAGTTCAGTACGAGGGAGAGGAATGGGAGCAGAATCTGGAAAGAAAGAGTGCTTTTGAATATGCTTGTCGTCTTCTAGAAGAGCAGATGCCTACGGCATTACCAATAAAAGTGAAAGTCAAATTTGGAAGATTACGAGTAGAAGGTAATGCGATAGCTCAAACAGACCCTATTTCGGATATTTGTAATATGCGTCCGATGAAAGAGGGTATTAAAGAGGTTTTTAGACCTACGATAAAGTATAGATTACGAGATAATGGACTTGAGGGTGTCAATGTCTTGATGAGCTTTTTTGATAGTCCTGATGGCATTATTACTTTTAGTAATGATGATATATTTTCATATTCATTGGATTTTGTTACGGAAGATAAATATGATTTTGTGACCGTTGCACTACGTGAACTCTGTAAAGTTCTTGGATTTTGCTTTACTTCTCGTACTAATAACGTGGATCGAACTATAGATGTAACGAGAGAGTCAATTGCTCTTTATGACGAATACGCTTTGGCATCCGTTTATGATCGATATTTACAAAATGGATATGATCCGGTAAATGCATATAATTATGCTACTTCTGGTAATGCGACAATAATGTTTAATCCTTATGGTGGAACTGAAACTGAGTATGATCTGTACTCTCCTCCTATATTTGAGAAATATCGTTCTTTGTCTTTTTTTAAACCTGATGAAGCTAATAATGAAACGAAATTAATGCAACTTGATTTGCCAAGAGGTACTTCTATACGTTATTTAGGTACATGGTTTAGACCTTTCCTAAAAGCTATGGGATGGTATACTGATATTCCTATTGGCGAAGGAGGAGGAGGGGCAACTACCGCTCCTACATCAACAAAAGATGTAAAAAAATATAACGAAGCGTGTTCGTTTACTGGTACGAAAAAGAATATAGATAGTGATGAACAAGAGAATGCAAATATACCGGAAATGTTTAATGAAATAGGTTTTACTTCTGATGAAGTATATAACTATATACGGCAATTTAGTTCTCATGCTGTAGATGATAAAGGGAATATTATGTATGGTGGCTGGGCGATTAGTGTTTTACGTAAAGATGGTACTTGGGAGTTTATACCGTCTTCTGAAAACCAGGATGGGGTTTCATTTATGCCTTCCTCTATTGACCCTAATAAAGCAGATCAATATGCGCGCTCCAGTGATGGATATTTGCGTTGTCGGGTTAATTATGAAGGTTATCCTACTGGATTTATATCTCGTCTCTTCCTTCTGGACTATCTTCCTCAGAAGCCCCAACTGGCATTCTCTAAAGTAATGCCACAAACCAGAGCTTCTGACGATGAATATTATGCTGATGTGAAAATTGCATTTAAGAATGTGGAGGGGACTGAAAGTATCTTGGTAGAACAGTTGGAAGAAGGTTCTCCAGTGCCATTTACTTTCTATGTTGAGGATATAAGAGCTGGTTATTTCATTGCATCGGTTGATAAAGAGTATAGTACAACTTTTAGATTGCGTGCGATGAACAAAAATGGAGAAACTATTAGCGAACAATTGCTTGTATCCCCATTAGTGCCGGTAACGTATACTTTAAGCTCACGCGTAAATAAAAATGTTATATCTTTAGAACTGAGAAATAGCCGTAAGAGAAATATCAATAAGTTGATAACAGATTATAAAGTCCTGGACTTGAACTCCTCGATGATAGTACAAGAAGGTAAAGTTCTTGATAATAATATTGATATTAACTCATTAGGTAAAGGCGTTTACGGCTTGCAGGTTGCAGACGAAGATGGTAAATTCTATAATACGAAATTCATAAAATAAGTTCTTATAAAGTTCTTGAGGGAGGATTTATATGAACAGGGAGTCATTGGAAGAAGAATTTTCTTTTCAGTGACTCTTTAATTATAAATGTTTTCAATCAATGTATTAAATGTTTGCAGATGCCATTTTAGATAGAATAGTACATACGGCTGTATGTCTTGAGCTAATAAGGTGAAAGAATAAGAAAAAACTACTATTTTTGTGATACATGGAAGATGATGACAAAAAGTGAATGGATGTGGGGGGAATCGACCGTTTTTTTTCAGTACTAAATTTTTAAAAGAGGAAATAGTGTATGAAAGCACGAATTATCATGCTGCTGTTAATTAGTCTTAGTTGTACTCTCTTTGCGCAAAAGAACGATACAGAACTTTTGTCGATTAATAACCAGCTTTCAGAGATGTCGCCTACTGGAAGAGAAATTCAAGAACAATCGGGCTTGAAGATTGTATGTGAAAGAATTGAAGAGGATGGATTTGCTTCAGCTTATGAAAGTTATAGCTTTAGCATTGAAAATAACACGGATCATTCTATTAGTGAGCCGCAGTGGACTTATACTTTGCCTTTGAAAGGTGGTGGAGAGTCCATCATTGCTACATCCCCAAATGATATATTTACGATCCCTATAGTTGAGAGTAAAGATCTCTATGATATAGATGCAGATCATTGCATTAGTGGGCGGATCGTATTTCGTGGCATAATTGATGGGGAAGAGTCGATAGTCTCATATAATATAATGTTGGATTTGAAACCTCGCATTATATCTTATAGTGAAATCATAAAAACGGTAAATGAAACGAATACTGCATACAGTATTGATTTCACGGTTCGCTATGTTGGTTCTGATTTTTTGAGAGTTGGAGTTAGAGAGGAATATTCACCTTTCTTGGAAATACAAACGATTGAAGAACCCCTTGTTGCCCATGTGCGCCGAAGTGGTATTAATACATTTGATTGTGCATGGGTTTGGCTTCATGTTTACAATGAGTATGGCGAAGATGAGGTTATTATAACCTTGGAGAGTGATATAACAGGGGTACAGACAATACATAGCGATTTTGTAAATGCTTCTGTCATAAAAATATATACGAAAGAAGGAAAATATATGATGCAGATAACCAATTGGGATGATTTGAAAGAACTTAATCAAGAGATTTATATACTTCAGCTATGCAATAAAGATGGTATTCCTTTTAAGACTATCAAGTATCTGAAGGGGCAGTGAGGTGAATCTGTTTGTAAGTCTGTGAATATGTAGTTATGATAAACTGTATATGTAGAATTCAAATATATGATAATGAATGTGTTATGTTGTTGATGACTTTGGAGTAACCTGTTGATAACATTGTTAATAACTTTGTGGATTAATAATTAAGTACGGTGATGTCTTTATAGATTTATTGTATTTCCCGATGGTAGAGTGGTCTATATACCAAACGGGAATTATCCAAGATTTAGGATAATTCCCGTTACATTTTGACTATATGATTACGCATTTAGAATTTATATCCATAACCCAGCATGATGACTACGTTATCATCTTTGGCAAACATAAATTTGGCTTCGGCATTCAAATAACTGTGTTCGGAAAGTGGAAGAGTGATTCCTCCTCCCAGATTGAAAGCAAATTTAGTAGAGTTGCTTCGATCTATTTCAATCTCTTTCCCTTTTATTTCAACATTGTTTTTTTATAAAAATTGTTTTGCATACCGATGCCGGCAAGGGGATAAACGGAAAACTCCTGGCCATCTTCTTTAAAGTTAAATACATAGTGGAAATTTGCGTTTACATCTAATCCGGTGACTTTATCCTTAGGAAAGAAAAAGGTTACATCTGGTGCAAGCCGATCTTATGATTATGAAGTCAGATTGATCTGGGATTATTCAAGTGATTGTCCTTGTGGCTGTATATTTTCTTCCATTGTTTTACAAGCACCGTTAAAGAGTGCTTTCGGTTCTATTTCTAACTTGCAAGTGTAAATATCTCCTTTCATTGAACATCCTGATTTCAACACTAATTCTTCTTCCGTATGTATATCTCCTTTCAGGATACCATGTAATATTGCAGAAACAGAGGTTACATTTCCTATGATTGTTCCTTGTGGACCCAATATCATGGTTTTATGACAGGAAACATTTCCTTCTATAGTACCATCTACTCTTAAACTTCCTTCTACATCAACTGTGCCTTTTATAACTGTCCCCATAGCTATAGTTGTCAGTTTCAGGGGCTCAGACTGTATTTGGGAATTTCTTTCATCTTTCTTTTTTCCAAACATGACGATTTTATATTAATGTTTATGCTATATATTGTTTATTTGCTTAAATAT
>OHAM01001115.1_pt1 | contig 17687 bp, 14 predicted proteins | sample 1577161 | NCBI WGS metagenome assembly OHAM01 (sample SAMEA3541583, study PRJEB24748) | human gut metagenome | biome: human gut; feature: human-associated habitat; material: faeces | place: China | collected 2012
ACCAGAACTGTGAGAAGTGCCTCGGCGGCCATTTCGTGAACTGCATGAAAGGCAAGTGCATCCACGGCTCCACGGCGAAGTCTGCCATCGGCATGATGGAGGCCGAGTTCTGGAAGTGGAAAGGGACTTACAAGTACATTGACACCATGATCTGCTGCTCTGAGTTCATGAAGAGCAAGATGGACAGCAATCCGCTGTTTGCGACGAAGACCGTGGCAATGCATAATTTCATCGATAAGGTGGAGTGGAAAGAGACTCCGAAGAAGGATTACGTCCTCTACTTCGGCCGCTTCTCTGAGGAGAAGGGCATCGGTACACTCATCAAGGTCTGTAAGGAGCTGCCGGACGTGCAGTTTATCTTCGCTGGTACCGGTCCGTTGGAAAAGACGGTAAATGGTATTAAGAACATCAAAAACGTTGGTTTCCAGAAAGGCGAGGCACTGGAAAAGCTCATCCGTGAGGCAAGGTTCTCCATCTATCCGTCCGAGTGGTATGAGAACTGCCCGTTTTCTGTGATGGAATCCCAGATGTATGGCACACCGGTACTGGGTGCTGATATTGGTGGTATCCCTGAACTGATCCAAGTCGGTAAGACTGGTGAGCTGTTTGAAAGCGGTAACGGGAAAGATTTGAAAGAAAAGATAGAAAAGCTCTGGGGTGATAAGAAGCTGTGCGAAGTATATAGCAAGAACTGCAAGGGCATCAGCTTCGATACCATTGATGAGTATTACGAGAAAATAATGAGAGTTTATCAGTAATTTACTTGCATATATCTTCACAGCAATCGCAGTTATTTCCGGTGCGGTTGTGTTCTCGGTATGTGCGATGTGGTTCTTAAATAAAATTGAAACTTTGATTGTTAATAGGAGAGTTAATCATGTCTGAAGAAAAGAAGTTAAATGGTACGGTTATCGTTACTTACCGCTGCAACGCTCGTTGCTCCATGTGTAACCGTTATAAAGCACCTTCCAAGCCGGAAGAGGAAATCAGCATCGAAACCATCAAGAAACTGCCGAAGATGTACTTCACGAACATCACCGGCGGCGAACCGTTTATCCGTACTGACCTGAAAGATATCGTGCGTGAACTGTACAAGAAGTCTGATCGTATCGTTATTTCCACGAATGGTTTCTTCACCGACCGTATCGTTGATCTGTGCAAGGAGTTCCCGCAGATCGGTATTCGTATCTCTATCGAGGGTCTGGAGCAGACCAACAACGAGATTCGTGGCCTGCAGAACGGCTACCAGCGTGGTTATGGCACACTGAAGAAGTTACGTGAGATGGGCATGAAGGATGTTGGCTTTGGCATGACCGTTCAGGACAAAAATGCTCCTGACCTGGTTCCTCTGTACAAGATTTCCAATGAGATGGGCATGGAGTTTGCAACCGCTTCCCTGCACAATAGCTTCTACTTCGTTGAGGCAAAGAACATCATCCATGACCGTCCTATGGTCGCAAAGAACTTCGAGAATCTGGTCAACGAACTGCTCCGTAGCAATAGCCCGAAGAAGTGGTTCCGTGCTTACTTCAACCACGGTCTGATTAACTACATCTACGGCCAGAAGCGTCTGCTGCCTTGCGACATGAGCTTCGATACCTTCTTCATCGATCCGTATGGCGATGTTATGCCTTGCAATGGTACCAAGGATAAGGAAGTCATGGGCAACCTGAACAATCAGACCTGGAATGAGCTGTGGAACAGCCCAGAAGCAGAGAAGGTTCGTGCAAAGGTTCGTTGCTGTGACCGTGACTGTTGGATGATCGGTAGTGTAAGTCCTGCTATGCACAAGTACATCTGGAAGCCTGCTACTTGGGTTCTGGTTCACAAGTTTAAGGCTCTCTTCACCAAGCATCCGTACAGTATGTATGAATTGAAAATCTGTCGTGATTACCGTGACGGTAAAGTCACAAAAGAGGAACTCGACAAGTGCAGCACTTGCGATATGAACTGTGTTATTAACAACGGTCTGAGTGAGGCAAGTAAAGAACAGCTGAAGCATAAGACCGGTGAGGAAATCGTGGATGCTGATATTGCGGAACAGATGGAGAAATAAATGAAAAAGGTATCAGTTATAACACGTCATGCAATAACTAATTATGGATCATTATTGCAATCATTGGCAACTCAAAAAATGATAGAAAAAATGGGATATGAGTGTGAAATTGTGAATTATATAAGAGATGATGAATCATATTCTAAACATGAGCTTACATTATTAAAGAAGAAACCAAATTGGTATAATAATCCAGTTAAGAGAATGACATATTTGTTATTAAGACAGCCAGAAAGTATTTTAGCTGGAAGAAAATTTGAAAAAGTTAGAAATGAGACATTAAACTTATCAAAATTATATACAACAAAAAAAGAATTGCATAATAACCCACCAAAAGCAGATGTTTATATGACTGGTAGTGATCAGGTGTGGGGACCAGTAGAAAATGGAAGTTATGATAGTTCTTATTGCTTATCCTTTGCTCCAAAAAGTTCAAAGAAAATTTCTTATGCAGCAAGTTTCGGACATACGGATATGACAGAAAAGTTGTCTAAATATTTTCAAAAATATTTAGATGAATATAATCATATTTCTGTTAGGGAAGAAAGTGCAGCTGAAATTATTAAAGAATTAGGATATGAAGTAAAACAGGTATTAGATCCAACATTATTAATGAATGCCAAAGAATGGGATGAATATGTTGGGAAGAAAATAAATGGAAGATATGTGTTAGTATATCAGTTACACAACGATAAATCATTAGGAGAATATGCTAAAAAGGTTGCAAAAGCAAAAGGAATTCCCTTGATTAGAGTATCAGTGTCTATGCACCAAATTAATCGTCCAGGGAAATTAGTATGGGTACCAGATATGGGGACATTTCTTTCATATATTAAAAATGCGGAATGTATGATTACAGACTCATTCCATGGAACTGCATTTGCGATTAATTTTAATACACCATTTGTGGAAGTTTTGCCTAATAATAATACTGGGACAAGAAATATGAGTATTTTGAAATTGACAGGTTTATCAGATCGTATATTGAAGGATAGAGAAGATGTTGCGTTATCTAATAAAAAAATAGATTTTAGTTATGCTAATGAAGTATTAGAAAATGAGCGTAAAAAATCTAATGAAATTTTAAAATCTATGCTTGAATCATAAAAGGAGGAAGTTAAATTGGAACATAAAGACATTAAAGTTTCAATTGTTATCCCTGTATATAATGTCGAAAAATATTTGGATAAATGTATTAAATCTGTGTTAAAACAGTCACATGAAAATTTAGAAATCATAATGGTAGATGATGGTTCGACAGATAATTCGGGAAAAATTGCTGATTCGTATTTGGAAAAAGATTCTAGAATTAAAGTAATTCATAAGAAAAATGAGAAAGTAAGTGCTGCGAGAAATACAGGAATTGATGCAGCAACAGGTGAGTATGTATGTTTTGCTGATGCAGATGATTATTTGATGCCTGATTATGTAGAGTATCTTTTAAAAATGGCAGTCGATAATGATGCAGATGTAGCACTAACAAAAGATATGTTTACAACGTTTCATCCAAATCAGGTAGATGGAAATGGAATTCAAATAAAAACAGCGGAACAAGCGACAATAGATATTTTAACATATAATTTACCAATAGGTGTTTATTGTAAAATATTCAGAAGAAAGTTTTTAGGAAAAGAAATTAGATTTATTCCTCATATCTATATTGGAGAAGGATTTAATTTTAATACGATGGCATTTCAGAGAGCTAACAAAGTTGTAGAAGGAAATAGAAGAGTTTATTTCTATAGAAGAGATAACCCAACGAGTGCTACGACTAAATTTAGACTAGATAAATGGGAAAATGCAATCTATGCAATTGAAAATATTCATAAAGATATGATTTTACATAGTGAAAAATTAGAAACTGCTTGGAATTATGCAAATTGGCATACACATTGTGATGCTTTTAACTTTTTAGTTATGGCTAAAAAAGAAAAAGAATATAAAGATATTTATAAGAAATGGAAAAAAGTTGTTAGGACTAAAGCTGGATTTGCTTTTAAAGTAGATATTATTCCTAGAGAGAAGATTAGAGCTATTATCATGATGATTTGGCCTCGTTTGATGCCTTGGATGATAAATAAAAGAAATAAAAAATGGCTTTTCAGGGGTAATGGCGGTTTTTAATCCACCATTACCCCTGAAGAGCCAAATAACTTTAATAATAAGGATAATTATTTTATATAAAAGTATATTATGTAATGCATAATAGATGCTGATTATTGTAAAAAGTGGCTATTATATCTACAGAATAAATTATTTAGATAAAGCTATTGGTCATATATTTTTGATGGAAAATGTATGACCAGTATTTGACTACATATTAATTATAGATTAAAAAGAAAGGAAATATGATGCTTATATGAACATCATATAAGGAATAATGGAATAATGGTATCGCTTGTTCTTACTACATATAATGGTGAAAAATATATAACAGAACAATTAGATTCTATTCGCTTACAAACGCGAACACCTGATGAGGTAATCATCAGAGATGATGGCTCGTCAGATAGAACCATAAAAATTGTTGACGATTATATAAAAGAGTACAACCTTGAGTCTTGGATGCTTATCAGTGAACAGAATAATGTAGGTTGGAAAAGAAATTTTTATGAAGCAATTGTTCTGGCACAAGGGGATTATATTTTCCTATCTGACCAGGATGACATCTGGCACAAGGACAAGGTAGAATCCACAGTAGCAGTGATGAAGAACAGACCCGAGATAGAGCTGCTCGCTTCCGGCTATCATTCTTTTTACGAAAATGGAGCCAATCATCTCAGCAATCAGGGCGACAGGAAAAATGACGGCACTGTCGAACAGATTTGTTTTGACAAAAACTGTTTGAACATCTTCCATCCAGGCTGTACATTTTGCTTTACGAAGAGCCTTCAGAAACGTTTCAGAGAATACTGGTTTGAATCTTCGCCGCATGATGCAATGTTATGGTATCTTGCAGTACAAAATGATAGTTTATATATATTCAATAAGGTGCTGATGGAGTATAGGCGGCACAAAGAAAGTGCTACTGATCACGTTGGTCATTATACCGTAGAGAAGCAGTTAGAAATATATAAGCGGCATACGAAGGTGCTTGATATGCTGATTGAGATGAATCAAGGAAAACATGACGATAGGATTCATCTTCTGCAGAATATGAAAGAATGGTACCACTATAGAATAATGCTTATTGAAAAAAAGAATTTTATATATGCAATAAGGTTGCTTTCTAAGATTAATTATTATAGTAAACCAAGGTATCTATTGATTGATATCAAATTGGCACTATTCGGATAAATATTTGAGGTATGAGGAAACAGAATGAAAAGAATATCTTCTAATAAAATGCTAAATCATGTGAGGGAAGCGGTGTTATTTACAAAAGAATACGGATTCACACATGGGTTTTATCATGTGGCAACTAAAGTAACAAAAGGAAGATTGAATAAGCAACTCATAAAGAAAAGAATGAAACTTATTTACAAGTGGGTTTTGGATAATTATTTACAGGAACTATCGAACGAGGTTAATTACATTGATATGGCCAATGATGTGCAGTTCAAGAAGGCATCTCCGAAGGCCGCATTTATGGGAAAATGCCCGATATGGATTTATTGGGAACAAGGAATCGAAGACGCACCGGAACTTGTAAAGATGTGCTTTAGTTCCGTTCTTCTAAATGCGGGGGAGGGTATGCGGTTGTTTCGGTATCATCTGATAATTTGAGCAGTTTTCTGAATATTCCTGAGTATATTTTGGAGAAGCATAAGAAAGGATTGATTAGTTCAACACATTTGTCTGATATTATTCGCTGTGGACTCCTTGCACAGTATGGTGGTATATGGCTTGATGCCACAATATTGCTGACTGCTACGTTAGATGAAAGTATCAGAGAACAAACTTTCTGGACAATAAATGGAGAGTATAATGATACGATTTCCAGTATATCGTATTATAGATGGAACACAGCGGTCATGAAAGGAAATAATGTAGTGTTTGGACCACTGTATAAACTATGGCTCCAATTTTGGCATGAGCATGATCATATTATAGATTATTTACTTCTTGATTATTTTATAGAATTGATTTATCAGAATGATATAAGTATAAAAGGATTGATAGACGCAGTGCCTATGAACAATTTAAATGTGTTTGAACTTCAGAAAAGATTAAATTCTCCATATACGGAAGAAAGCCAGGTTAAAATAGATGAGACGACATATATATTTAAACTTCAAAGACGGGAGACGGTTAACAGGCAGATTAATGGAGAGCAAACACTTTATGGGAAATTGTACGATAGATATGTTGTCTCTATGCAGTAAATCTTAAAAGATAATGCAAACCGTTTTTATATAGTTGAATAAAGTGAAATGTGCAAATTAATATAGTTAATATCTTTGAAAACTTAGAGTGTTCCTAAAGGAGAGAAGTTTAGTCATTATGAATTACAAGCATAAAATTCTATGGATTTCGCGATTTGCGCCGGTATCAAAAGCGGATTCAGCTGGTTCAAGAACTTTATATTATTATTTTAGCAAGTTTAGAGAAAATCCAGAGTTCGATATAAAGTTGATTGCTTCCGGCTTCTATAAGGATTTTGATATTATAGAGAGGGAAAATGCCTCGATTGAGCATGCTATTATTTACTGGAATAATCCAAATCAATCTATTGTATCAAAATTGATTAATGTTGAATCTAAGTTCAACCCTTTCAATAAATTTGCTGGATTGATTTCTAATACGGATGTTAATGCAATAATACGTTCGTTACAGACTTTTAAATTTAACGGATACATGCCGGACATTGTCATTCTTGAATGGACCAATATGGTTGTGCTTGCCAACGAAATAAAAAAAATTTTCCCGACTTGTAAAATTGTCGCTTCGGAACATGATGTGACTTTTGTTGGCTACAGACGTAAGGCCGATTATTATTCCGGATTGAAAGGTAAGGCATGGGAATTAAAATATAGGAAAGAGCGTTCCATAGAACTTTCCGCCTTAAAGAAATGCGATCTTATACTTGTGCAAAATTGGGATAATCGAAATTTGCTCATGAAGGAAGGTTTGCGGGAAGAGAATATTCAATGGCTTGTTCCATTCTTCAATGATATGAGGGATTGCTCAAGAAAGCCAAATGGAAAGGACATCCTGTTTTTTGGCGCGATGGCTCGGCCTGAAAACTATTTGAGTGCGATTTGGTTTATAGAAAAAGTAATGCCTCTGATTAAGGACATGGATGTTCGCTTTGTAGTTTTAGGTAGTAATCCACCGGAAGAATTAAAGAAATTTGAGAGTAGCCGGATCCATATCACAGGCTTCGTAGATTCCATTGTTCCGTTCTTTGAAAATGCTGTATGCTTGGTTGCTCCTTTGGTTCTTGGCGCCGGGATTAAGGTTAAAATTATTGAGGCACTATCGTCTGGTGTACCTGTGCTTACAAATGACATAGGAATTGAGGGAATTTCCGCCAAAGATGGCAGAGAATACATCCACTGCGTTGAACCTAGTGATTTTGCGAGAGCAATCCGAAAAATTTTTGCAAATCCATCTGCTGGAGCTGAAATGGCGATTAATGCAAAAAGCTATATTGAGAAGAATTATTTGCTTGAAAAATCTTTTGACGATTATAAATATAAACTTTTAGAGTTAGGAGAACGAAAATGAAAGTAATGGTGACAGGTGCTGGCGGAATGGTCGGCTCACACATGGTGGAACTGTTGTATTCGCAAGGACATGATGTTCTTGGTACATACTATAAGCCTACGACGGATATTACCAAACTGGATCCGTTAATTAGGATGACGGAATGTGATGTTCGCTATTATCAATCTGTACTGAGGATTATTTCAGAATTCCAGCCGGAGCAGATTTATCACTTGGCGGCTCAGAGTTATCCGACTGTTTCTTGGACACATCCACAGGCTACTATGGAGACGAATGTAAACGGAACGATCAATGTATATGAAGCTATCAAGGAAGTAAGGAAGAGTAGCCCTAATTATGATCCGATGGTTGTTGTTGCTTGTAGCAGTGCCGAGTACGGTCAGACATTGAATGAACTGGAAAATCCGTATGTTTTAGAGACTGCCGAACTCAAGCCGCTCCATCCTTATGGTGTGAGCAAGGTGGGGCAGGACCTTTTGTCCTTCCAGTATTTTATGAACGATCACATTCGTTGCATCCGTGTCCGTATTTTTAATTCGACCGGTACTCGTAAAACGAATGATGTGACTTCTGATTTTACTAAAAGAGCTGTGTTGGCGGAGCGTTCCGGCATTTATAGACTTCGAGTTGGAAATCTTGAAACTAGGCGCGCAATAATGGATCAGCGAGATCTTGTTGCAGGGCTTATGTTGTTGGCCGAAAAGGGTGTGGCTGGAGATGTCTATAATCTTTCCTCTGAATATTGCTATCAAATGAAGGACCTTGTGGCAATGATAGAAAAGCAGATTGGGCATAAATTTGAAATCGAGATTGATCCGGCGTTGTTGCGACCAACGGATGAAAAAATCATAATAGGTAATATTGATAAACTAAAAAGAGACACTGGTTGGTGTCAGCATATTTCAATGGAACAGACTGTTGCGGATATGTTGGATTACTGGAGAAAAACACTGTAGGAGAAACTTATGATTATCACAAAAACACCATTTCGCATGTCATTCTTTGGCGGCGGCACCGACATGGAAGATTTCTTTAAAGAGAATGGAGGAGCCGTCCTGTCAACAACTTTCGACAAGTATTGTTATGTGAACGTGCGCCATCTTCCTCGATTCTTTGATTGGTCAACAGAGCTTTCGTACTCAAAAAGTGAGAGAGTAAGTTGCGTTGATGACATTCAGCATCCTTTGATTCGGAATGCTATGAAGTATTTGGATATGCATGAGATTCGTCTTACATACGAAGCGGATCTTCCGGCTCGTTCGGGTCTTGGGACAAGCAGCTCTTTTGCAGTTGGTATGCTTAATGCCTTTTATGCGCTTAAGGGCAAGTATGCAGATAAGAAGAAGTTGGCTGATGAAGCCATCTATCTTGAGCGTGTTCTTTGTAATGAGGCTGGCGGCTGGCAGGATCAGATTGCTGCATCCTTTGGCGGTTTTAATCGCATCAACTTCAATGCGGATGGCTATGAGGTACTTCCGGTTATCATTAGCCCAGAGCGTAAAAAACAGCTTAATGCTAACCTGTTGATGTTCTTTACCGGTTTCACGCGTTTTTCTTCTGATGTTCAAAAGGCCAATAATGTAACTGCCGTCGACAAGAGAGAGCAGCTGAAGAAAATGTACGCCCTTGTGGACGAGGCAGAAAAAGTTCTGACAGATAAGAATAAGAGCCTTGATGATTTTGGTTATTTGCTTGACCACACTTGGAAACTGAAGCGGCAGACTGGCTCGTCTATTTCCACGAACAGCATTGATGCTCTTTATCAAAAGGGCATAGAGGCCGGTGCCCTTGGTGGAAAGTTACTCGGCGCCGGTGGCGGCGGATTCCTTGTTTTTTATGTGCAGCCGGAGAAGCAGGATGCAGTTCGCTGGGCTATGAAGGATTTGATGTATATACCATTCAAATTTGAGGACGGCGGCACAAGAGTAATTCATTATACGCCGGAAAGCTATGAGCCGAGGGCATAAGGAACACTGGAGAGATGAGAAGAAGAAAGCTAAATTGGAGACACATAGATGAAAGTAGTAATAATGGCCGGAGGAAAAGGCACACGGATATCTTCCGTGGCATCAAATATTCCAAAGCCGATGATTAAAATTGAAAATGTGCCGGTATTGGAACGGGAGATAGAATGCCTCCGTGATCAGGGCTTTACAGACTTGATTATCACTGTGAGTCACCTTGGCCATATTATTATGAACTACTTCGGCGATGGTAGCGGAGTATCCCTTGTTACCGGAAAACCGTTCGGCGTTCACATTGAGTATTTCGTGGAAGAAGCACCACTGGGCAACGCCGGAGCCTTATATAAGCTGAAGGATAAGCTGACGGAGGACTTCCTGCTCCTTAATGCAGACGCAATTTTTGATGTAGACTTCAACCGCTTTGTGGATTACCACAAGGCAAAAGGTGGGATGGTGACTCTGTTCACTCATCCAAACAGCCATCCGTATGATAGCGGTTTGATTATCGCAGATAAGAATGGCGCAGTCGAGAAATGGCTTGCCAAAGAGGATGAGCGGCCACGGTGGTATAGAAACAGAGTCAACGCCGGACTGCATGTGATAAGTCCGGAGGTTTTGGAGAGGAAAATCACCACACCAAAGATCGACCTTGACCGTCAGCTTCTGAAGCCGCTTGCCGGAACAGGAAAGATGTTCTGCTACGACAGTCCGGAGTATGTAAAGGACATGGGGACGCCAGACCGATACGAATCGGTATGCAAAGATTTTCATGAAGGACGTGTCCAGGAAAAAAACCTCCAGAATAAACAGAAAGCAGTGTTCCTTGACCGCGACGGTACGATTAATAAATATGTGGGATTTCTCAGGAATATTGATGACTTTGAGCTAATAGAAGGAGTGGCCGACGCAATTAAGAAAATCAACGCTTCTGGCTATTTGGCGATTGTTGTAACCAATCAGCCTGTGATTGCAAGAGGCGAGGTCAGCTTTGAGGAACTGGAGCAGATCCACAACAAAATGGAAACTCTGCTTGGCGCAGAAGGCGCATACCTTGATGCGATTTACTTCTGTCCACATCATCCGCATAAAGGCTATGAAGGCGAACGGTCGGAGCTTAAGTTTGACTGTGACTGTCGCAAGCCAAAGCCTGGAATGCTGTTAAAGGCGGCGGAGGATTTTAACATAGACTTGAGCCAGTCGTGGATGGTTGGCGATGGTGAGAATGATATTAAAGCTGGAATGGCTGCTGGATGTCATACAGCATTAATTGGAACTGAAGATTTCGGTCAGGAGATGACCGTTAATGGTTTGCTTGAGTTGGCTGAAAAACTATAAAAATAAAAAAATATAAGAATGTAAAGGGGCAGCGTAGTCTGCCAGAGGAGTAAAAATAGTATGCACACACTGGAACCGAAACTTGTGAAACACATTGATCTTTTGGTTGCGCGTTATCCGAAGCTGGAAGCTGTCCGGCAGGAGATTATAGATTCGTACCTGTTGATGGAGGAGAGCTATGAGAATGGCGGCAAACTCCTGATTGCAGGTAATGGCGGATCAGCAGCAGATTCCGAACATATCGCCGGAGAACTGATGAAGCGTTTTAAGATTCTTCGTCCTGTGAGCAAGGAGTACGCGGAAAAGCTGAAAGAGGTCGATCCGGTTCGTGGGGCAGAGCTTTCCAAGAATCTGGAATGCTCGTTGATGGCAATCCCGCTGGTCGCGCATGAAGCACTGACAACTGCTTATATCAATGATGTGGATGGTTTGGGCGTGTTTGCACAGCAGCTCTTCGGCTATGGCCGCAAGGGCGATGTTTTCCTTGGCATCTCAACGTCTGGCAACAGCAAGAACATTTTAAATGCCACAGTTGTCGCAAGAGCCTCCGGTATTAAAGTTGTAGGACTCACAGGAGCAAAAGGCGGAGAGCTTGCGAAGGTCGCTGATGTGGCCGTGAAAGCTCCAGAAACAGAAACATACATGATTCAGGAAGTGCATCTGCCGATTTATCATTGCTGGTGCTTGATGCTTGAAGACCATTTTTTTGGAATGTAAAAATTCAATTTGTGAGGTATCAAAGTGGGTAAAAACAGCAATAAACGGTTAATAGAAACAATCGTAATCTCTGGACTTGGAGTTGCAATTGGATATATAATAAATTTTTTGGTTACGCCGTATATCACTGAGCACCTTGGTGTTGAGGCGTATGGATTTGTTTCAATTGCAAATTCTGTGGTCAGCTATGCGGGAATTTTGACAATTGCGTTGACATCCTTTATAGTTAGATTTATTTCAGTGTCCTATCATGAGAATAAAATAAGTGAGGCAAAATCTTATTTTTCGTCATCGGTTTATGCATGTGTACTTTTATCAGTAGTAATATTGGCAGTATCTTTCTTGATGATATGGAAACTGGAATATTTATTAAATATACCAGATCAACTTGTCGTTTCAGTAAAAATTTTATTCTTGGTTGTGTTTTTGAATTTCGTGGTTAATACCTGTAGTACTCCATACAATACCGCGGCCTACATAAAAAATCGACTTGATTTAGTGGGCATTTTGAAAATTGTTGGAAAAATAATTGAGGCGATTATAATTGCAGCATTGTTTTTCTTTCTGCCCCCAGAGGTGTGGTATGTTGCACTTGGAGCATTAGTTTCAACTTTGCTTGTATTCTTTGGCTGTCTTTTGATGACAAAGAAATTAACGCCGGAGCTGAAATTCGCCAAATTATATGTTTCAAAGAATAAGATAATAATCCTTGTAAAGAATGGTGTCTGGGACGCTTTTAATCAGTTAGGTAATGTTTTGAATTCAGGGCTTGATTTGATTATAGCGAATTTAATGCTGACTGGAGTCGAAACAGGACAAATAGCTATAGTTAAGACGGTAGGAACGATTTTTTCCACCTTGTTTCAAACGGTATATCAGCCTTTTCAGCCGACGTTGCTTAAAAGTTATGCTGACGGATCGGGAAAAAGTTTCCTGAAGGAAATGTCGAAAGCTATGAGAATATGTGGTTTTTTTGGGGCACTTGCATTTGCGGGATTTGTTGCGTTGGGAAAGTTATATTATCAATTGTGGATGCCTACACAAGATAGCGATATGCTTTTGATACTAACAATTATTACGGTAATGAACAACATAACTGATAGTATCCTCAGACCTGTGTACTATGTTAGTACTCTGACTGTGAAGAATAAGATTCCTTGCTGGGTAACAATTGCTGGAGGCGTCCTTAATGTTATTTCAATGTATTTCCTGATCAAATATACTAACATGGGTATCTATGCTGTTGTGATAACGACCGCCGTTATCATGATAAGCATTAACCTGTTTTTTAACCCGATATATGCTGCAAAATGCTTAAATATGAGTTCGGGCTTTTTCTATAAAATTTTAACTAGACATATTTTCGGAACAATTGTTATGACTGCGGTTTTCAAAATCATATCAAATATATTTAGCCCATCCACTTGGCTTGGATTGATTTTTGTTGCTTTAACAATGTGTGTCATTGGGCTGATAATTTATTTTTATATAATGTGTAATTCGAAAGAAAGGGAGCACGCATATCGTTATTTAAAAATAAAATTAGGAAGAATAGGAGGAAAATAATTATGACTCTAAAACTAAGAATCAAAAAGGAACCGCATGAATTACTTTATGTGACCATATCATGCATGGTTCTTATGTCAGCAATTTGTGATTCTATGTTTGCTTCTATTCTCCCTGATGTTGTGAGCACATTTTACTCAATAATGACACTGCTGAGAATTTTTCTTTGTGTAGAGGCTTTCATTATAATTTTTAAGAGAGGAATTAAAAAGATTGACATTTTATTTATAATAATATATCCTTTTATGTTTCTCTTGTCATATTATTTTACGCGGTCGTGGGATGTCTTTGACTCCATGTTTGTTGCGCTATTCTTGAGCAGAGAGTTAAAGTGGGATCGTACTGTAAACGCATATTGGAAGCCTTTACTTGCGGCGTTCATTATAATTGTTTTTAGCTACTTCGCTGGCTTATTTCCTGTCTTTGAAGTATATCGAAGTGGAGGAGCACTTAGAGCGCAATATGGGTTTAAGCATCCAAATGATTTGAGCCGAATTATCATGTTCCTTCTGATTCTTTATATGATAAAGAAAGAAGATAGCATTAGGGTTAAAGATATCGTACTTTTGATGGCTGGATGCCTGTTTGTATTTATTTTCCCTAATAGCAGAGATGTAGGTTGTGTTTTGCTTGCATTTAGTGTCTTGTTGCTTATTAGAATCGGCTTCTCAAAGATTACCCATAGGGATATATTCCTACATCCTGTATTCTCAAGACTTATGGTGATACTATTTTGTACAATTGTTGTTGGAATGTGGTGCTTTTTGATTGTACCAAATCTATATAATATTATCTGCTCTATCGGCGGTACTTTTTATAGTAGATTTTATTCGGCGCGTGTTGGTCTCTTGCAATACGGAATCAGTACTTTTGGGCATAATATTAAGTTTGCAGCCGAGTATAGTCTGAAACTCACCCAATCTAGTCAGCATTATTTTGTTTTGGACTCAGTGTATTTCTATTTGCCTATTGCTAGAGGATTGATTCCGGCACTGTATTTCTTTGTTATGTTTATAAGAAACATTTTTCTTGCAAGACGTAGAAGTAATTCCACGCTCCTTTTGGTTCTTCTGATTATGATTATTTATTCTATAGTAGAACCGGGAATGCTGTATTTGGTTGGATCGTTTCTTTTGGTTCTTCCGAGAATTGAACCTATGCCTGAATTGGAGAAGAATGCCAAAGCCGGTAAAAAGGCCATGAACTTCCGGGGTCTGACCCGTGCGCCCAGTAAAGGGCACTTCACCGAGCAGGCGGAAATCCTGCACGAAAAGAGAATAACCACCTCATTCGTTAGTGAGTCTTGCATGACTTTGGGTAACCGGAATCATGAAGCGTAGACAACGAGGTAGCAGGGTGAGTATTGAGCACCGAAATCCCCTTAATCTAGGAAGCCGACCAAGTGGGTCTTTGGGAAGGCAACATGTGGGTTTATCGCTATGGTGAGATTTCGCACATTCCTACGGTGAGTTTCCGGGGTCTGACCCTATGAAGTACAACTAAAAAGGATAAAGCAGCTCTAAAAGATCTATAAAAGAAGCATAAACTCTCTTGCCGAGATATAACATTGATGATATAATCCTGAAAAATAAAGGTAAATAACTACTGGAAAAGGAAATGGAATATGGAAGGAAACATGCAGGAATATCTCACAGAAAAAGAAGCCCGTGAGAAACGGCTGGCAGTTTACACAGAAAAGATCCAGGAAACGGTACTAAACAAATCAGCAGAGACGATCCGCTTGTTGGTAGAAGAAAGACATAACCAGAAAATGACCCAGCAGGAGCTTTCAGATATTACGGGGATATAGCCGTCAAACCTGGCGCGTTTTGAAAGCGGCGGCAGGGTACCGACACTGATTGTATTGGAGAAATATGCGAATGCTTTGGGAAAACATATTGAAATAAAGATCTGTGACAACTGACAGATTTTTATTTTACGTGATGTCGGGGTCTGACCCTATGAAGTACAACTAAAAAGGATAAAGCAGAGCTAAAAGAACTATAAAAGAATTATAAAATCGGAAATAGAGTGGAAAGAGAAGAAAAAAGCCAGAGAAGATTTGGCAGGAAATAATAGTGTAAGTTTATTGACAAAAGAGATAAGAGGACATATGATAATAGTGTATGAGCTGAAGGATTTTTAGACGAGCACTAAAAAAGCAGTAAAAATAGTAATTTACAGAAAATTCAGTTAATTACTTGTAAAAATAGCTCTCGGAAGCCAGTAAAATCAAGGGTTCCGAGAGGCTACCGTAGAAATGGAAGTAAGCCCGTTGAGGGCATTGACACTGACTGTCTTCTGTAAGCGACAGAATTTCGTCAGCAGGTAGAAATGGAAGTAAGCCCGTTGAGGGCATTGACACCTGCAACAATATCTACTAGCCCTGCAAGTCTTTCAATGTAGAAATGGAAGTAAGCCCGTTGAGGGCATTGACACAAGATCATCTTCTGTGAGAGTTCGTACATTTAAAAGGGTGTAAGCAATATGTCGGGGTCTGACCCTATGAAGTACAACTGAAAAGAATCGCATGTCAGGGTCTGACCCCAATGTTGGGAACTTAGCGTCAACTTAAATGAATTATATCTGTATGCATTAAAATATGTTCTTTAAAAATTAAATAGTAAAAAATTATATCGCCTTATTGCAGAATTTATGGTATAGTTTAATAGACCTATACAGGATAGGCCTTTCAAAATGGCTATATCTTGTGTATGTGTTTAGAGAACGGATTTTCTTGTGTGAATGTGTTTCCGGTCTCTGTTTTTTTTAGAGCGTTCATAGCATCTGCCAGGGTGAATCTGTGAGCGCTTTTTTGATGCTTTTATGATTAAATTCATGATAACTGGCAGTATTTCCATGGACATAAAAAGGAACTTGGGCATAAGAGCTTTGACTTCGCCTATGATAAAAGTCCTTTTTGCCTGATATGCCCATTTGTTTTTTACAAATGCTTTTTCCCTTACAATGTTGTCAGCTTCTGCTTTGACAAGCGCTGCAATATTGGAGAATGACAGGTTTATATATAATTCCTGCTCAATAGAATTACAGCTTGTCCCTGTAAATTCTTCCAGTTCCCACCAGTCTTTTAGTTCCCTGTATTTTGTTTAACATTGGGGTCAGACCCCAATGTGGTCAACTTAAGCCCAGAATGCTGAAAATTCAACGATTCTGGGCTTATATTCTGGATTTTTTTATATAAATATCTTGACATATCCTCCTAAATATGTGGTTTATAGATTAAGCAATATTACGTTACCAGCGAAATATTTATCTATTCCAATACGTAGGAGGTATGCCATATGAATCGAACTAATATTTGTAAAAATATCGTCCAATCCATTAAAGATTATATCACAGATCAAGTTAAACTGGAACCCCATCGGGTGGAAAAACATTTTGTACGGCGCAGAAAACTTTCACTTTTGCAAGTTATTATTTATCTGTTCTTCTCTTCAAAAGCTTCCATGTTCCAGAATCTTTCACAGATCAGAGAAGAACTGGGCACGCTTTCTTTTCCGGATGTTTCAAAACAGGCACTTTCCAAAGCCAGACAGTTCATTAATCCTTCACTGTTCAAGGAACTTTATTATCTTTCTGTTGATCTGTTTTACAGCCAGATCCCTTCAAGAAAGCTGTGGCAGGGTTATCATCTTTTTGCAGTAGATGGTTCCAGGATCGAACTTCCGAATTCAAAATCAACTTTTGATTTCTTTGGCGAAATGTCCAGCTATCCTGATCCAAACCGACGTTATACCATGGGACTGGCTTCCATAATTTATGATGTTCTGGATGATTATATCCTTCATGCATCTATCCATAAATTTCTTTCCTCTGAACGAGCAGCTGCATTAGAACATCTTAAAGTTCTTGAAGATATGGGACTATATAACAACAGTATTATTATTTTTGACAGAGGTTATTATTCAGAAGATATGTTCCGCTACTGTGTAGAGCATGGGCATCTCTGTGTTATGAGACTGAAAGAGGGAATCAATTTATCTAAAAAATGCAATGGTGATATGATTTCCATTCTTCAGGGAACTTCAAAAGAAGGTACTTCCGATGTACCTATACGTGTCCTTGAGATTCCGCTTGATGATGGCACAAAAGAATATCTTGCAACAAACCTGTTTGATCCTGCTGTTACAAAAGATATGTTCCGGGAACTTTACTTCTACAGATGGCCTGTAGAACTTAAGTACAAAGAACTAAAAAGCCGCTTTGCCATGGAAGAGTTTTCCGGTGCTACTGCAGTGTCTATACAGCAGGAATTTTATATAAATATGCTTTTATCGAATCTGGCCTCCCTTATAAAAAATGAAGCAGATGAGGAAATACAGATTTCTGCCAAAAGCACAAATAAGTTCCGTTATCAG
>OHAM01001130.1_pt1 | contig 17495 bp, 12 predicted proteins | sample 1577161 | NCBI WGS metagenome assembly OHAM01 (sample SAMEA3541583, study PRJEB24748) | human gut metagenome | biome: human gut; feature: human-associated habitat; material: faeces | place: China | collected 2012
AGTAAAATAAGAAGTTGAGAGGGGACTGTCACAGGAAGGGAATGCTGTGGCAGTCTTTTTTGTCATAGGAAACTTCGTCCTATGACAAAAAAAACGCTCCGCTAAGGATCGCACTGCGGCGAAGTGGAAGAGTGTCGCTAAAGCGACCCGCCGCAGGCGGAGAATCCTGCAAGCAGGATTCTTTTTTAGTTGTAACACCAAAAGCCTGTAAAATTAAGAAAGTTTTTCAGGTATGACAAGGAAAAGTTGTGTACGGCCGGACGTTCGACTTGAAGACCGGTTTCAAAAAATGAAAAAGTTTACAATTTTGAAACCAGCAGCTTGCATATACTACTTGTAGACGGTATAATTGATGTTATAGTACGGTTTCAAAAAATAAAAATTTTTCAATTTTTGAAAGTGGGTGGCGATATGAAAACCATTATGAGAGAAAAATACCTTGATAGAATGATCGAATTGAATGGAACTCCTGATATCAAGATTATTACGGGTATCCGTCGTTCTGGTAAGTCAAAATTGATGCAGGCATATATTGAGTATCTGAAAGGTCATTTTGAAAATATTAATATTATTTTTATTTGGAATGTGTAGGGATATATTGAAGAGTTTTTGTGTTTTGATTGATAATATCTCAATTGGAAAAGATTTTTAGCCCTTTTAAAATTACCAGGTATTTGAAAGGGCAGTGGTATGAATCTGTTTGTAGGTCTGTGAATATGTAATTATGATAAATGATGTGTGAAGAATTCAATTGTTTGATAATAAGGATATTAACTTGTTGATAACTTTAGCGTCTACCTGTTGATAACATTGTTCATAACTTTGTGGATAAAGAATGGGGTAGGGAGAAAAAAGAAAGATTCTCTTGTTTGGAGGTGCAAAGATAACGGTTATTTTTGAATTTCCTATAATTGAGTTTAAATAAAAAGAGTACTCCTTTCATCACGAATGGAGTACCCTTGAGTTGTGTGTTTTTTATAAGAGTAGAATTTATTTCTTTCGGGTTATTGTATGAAGTACGTTTCCCTTTTTATCGATCATACGCAGGTTGAATTCTTTTTTATCAATAGAACAGACTGAAAAACCAGGTTCCGGGCTACAGAACAGTGTTCCTCCGATCGGCTTTACTTTACGTGCCAGTGAGCCGGAAGAATTGACAACGTAGTCAATATCGCTTCCTGATACGCGGATATGCTGGAAGTTATGAATGTGCCCGCAGATATACATATCTACATGATGTTTTCTCAGGATGGGATCCAGGTATTTCTGCAGGTCGTCTCGTTCACTGGCATCTTTGGGAGTTTCAGCGTAGATAGGGTGGTGTCCTACTACAACTACCCAGTCTTCTTTGCTTGCGGTCAGTACTGAGTCTACCCAAGCGAGCTGTTTTTCTCTGTTTTGCTTGCAGGCATCCGGATAAGTCTCTTTTTCATTGCGGTATTTATTAATGATGGGGGTAGTATCCAACCAAACGACGCGGACGGTTGTACCTTCTTCATTGAATACCTTGGTGTAGTAGCGGGCAGGCATGGACCAGCGGCGGCTTATATTACTATAGTCAAGTACGGCTTGGGTATTACCGCGATATTCATGATTTCCCAATACAGGAAACCAGTCGATCATTAACTCCGGATGCGAGTAGATTAATTCGTAATTTGTCATCCATAGAGGGTCATTGACGCTGCGTACACCTTCGAAATGGTGAATATCTCCGGTGGCAACTACGAACTCAGGACCGATTTCTTCTGCCATTGTTCCCATTAGTTCGGCAATTGGCTTTTGGTCATAATATCCGTTTCGTCCCAGATCATTGGCAATATAGAAATTGAATTTTTTATCGAAGATGGAATAGTCGCTCTTTTGTGCATATCCTATTGTACAGATTGTGATAAACAGAAGAACGAGAAGGCTTTTTGTTTTCATTTTATAAATTGTTTCTTATTGATTATTAATAGATACTTGTTTTGCGTCTTTTTATAGAGATTTAGAAATTGATTTTGACTCCTGCATTTACCTTTACACCATAATGTTCTGATTGCATGGTGCGTTCTGATATTCCCTGGTAATAACGCAGAGGTTGGTTTAGCAGATTGTTAGCCTCGGCATAAAAGGTCGTCCGAAGCTTTTTACCAAAAGTATAACTGGCGTTTACATCCATGTAGTTTACTTTGTCATAATAACGGTCGTAGAAAGCGCTTTCACCCATTTCATCAATAAAATCAGATGCGAAATTGTAAGATAAGCGTACGTTAAGTCCTCCTTTTTCAAAGTAGAGAGACGCATTGGCTGTATGTTCCGGTGATCCGGGCAGTTTCAGGTCTTTTTCGTTTTCACGTCCGGTGAAGTTGAAGTTGTTCACCTTGCTATGTGTATAGGTATAGGTTCCGTAAAATCCAACACACTTTAAGGTGGGAGCGATGAAACCGAAATCCCGTTGGTAGCCTACTTCTACACCTAACAAATTGGCATCTCCTGCATTGCGGGGTTGCATGAATTTATCATAAGAATTGCCTTCATACTCATATCCTCTGACTGTCTGGGTTACGATGAAGTCATTGATGTCTTTGTAATATATACCAATACTAACAAGTCCTACACTTTTGAAATAATAATCTGCACTCAGATCGAAATTGAACGAAGTGGTCGGTTTTAATTCCAGGTTACCAAGTGTCAATTCGTTGTCTTTGTTGTTGATATTTACATTCGGTATCAATGCTGAGTATTTAGGGCGTGAAAGTGTTTCAGTGAATGAACCGCGAATCTTGAAATCTTCATTGACGTTGTACTTCAATAAGACGGAAGGTAAAATATTCAGGTAGCTGTCTTTTACATCCGGGGTAACAGTCAATGATTCCGGATCGCCATCGTCGTTCAGTGTCAGTTTGCGCCCGTTGTATTTCAAGTGGGTATTTTCAAGACGCAGACCTACCATTGCACTAAGTTTTTTACCGAAGTTCTGGTCGAAACGAAGGTAGCCGGCTGTAACTGTTTCACGTGCTTTGTATTCGCCTGCCAGCTCTTCCGGATTTTCTGTTTTATTAAACAGGCTACTGTTGTTCAGGTCGAGCCCTCCCACATATTCTTTGCTGATAAATGTCCCTGCTTTGTATTTTTCCCCGGGCATATATCCATTTCTGTTTTGTTCGTTGGTATTGGAAAAACTATTTGAATTAAAAGCCTTTTCGTCCACTGGCTCATAATCATAAAACTCCAGATCTTTGTCTTTACTCTTGTCTACTACTTTGGCTCCGAATCGCAACTGATTACTATAGAATCCTTTCACTAATGGTAGTTTGAAATTCATTGAAAACTTAAGATCTTTCTCTACAATATCTTCCTGTTGCTCTGTAAGTTCTTGTAGGGAGAAATTATTATTAAGTATAAGCGTCGATCCGGCTTCTGCTGAAGCATAGGGTCTTCTTATATCGCTCAGGTCTATGTCGAAATTCTGTTTCTTTAGTTCATATCCCAGGTAACGTTCGTTGGGACGCTCTTCCGAGGCACGGGCATAAGAGGCATTCCAGTCCATGGATAACTTGCCGAAAAGATGTTCGCCACCGAGAGTGAAATCCATCGTACGCTGACGTTCGAGGCGGGCATTACGGTTGTTTGGACTTCCAGCCTTTGTCTGCAGGCGTACAGAGGCCTTGTTGTCGGCAACTGCGCCTTCTTTCTTCTTATTAACGTCTTTGTTTAAGTCTTTCAGAGTAAGGCGATACCGGTTTTCCCAGTCATTGCGATTGTTGAATATTCCTTTGAAGAATAATTTATGATTTGCGTTTATATCCCAGTCCAATGCTGCCGAGTAACTTTGGCGCTCACGGGTTACGTAGTATTGGCGAATCTGGTAATCAGTCAGGCAGATTGTTCCTTTTGAATCTGTATCCCAAACAAATTCTACATCATCAGATCCTGAGGGAGCATTTTGATAGGAAGCAGAAAGCATAATGCCCAGTTTATCGTTGAAAAAACGATCACCATAGGTGAAGCCCAGGTTAAGTTGGGCTTTTTCACTGATCCAGTTGTAACCGCTTCCGGCAGTAGCAGTGATTGTACGTTTGTAAGGAGAATTCTTGGTAACCAGGTTGATCGATCCGCCAATGGCATCTCCATCCATATCCGGGGTTACTACTTTATTTACTTCAATGGTTTGTATCATATCCGCCGGGATAAGGTCTAACTGTACATTACGTGTATCGCCTTCGGCGGAAGGAATACGATTACCATTGATCGTGACCGAGCTTAAATCAGCAGAGGTTCCGCGAACTTGTCCGAAACGAGCTTCGCCCTGATCATATTGTACATTAATACCTGAGATACGTTTAAGTGCATCTCCGATGTTTGAGTCGGGGAATTTCCCCACCTGATCGGCAGAAACAACGTTGGTGATACCCAGGCTGTTTTTTTGTGAGTTAATAGCCCGGCGTTGTCCTTGAAAAGCGCCTCCTACTACTACTACCTCTTGTAGCTCTAATCCTTCGTTGAGTACAACATCTTTTTCCAAAGTCTTTCCGGCAGGAATCGTAATTTTCATCTCTACCGGTGAGTAGCCGACGTAACTGATTTTTATGGTGTAGGTACCTGGATTCAGATTGGAAAATGTGTAATATCCATTGACGTCACTTGTTACTCCCGTACGTAAGTTTTCAATATAGATAGATGCTCCGGGGAGTGTTTGTTTGGAAGCATCGATGATTCGTCCGCGGATTGTTCCTTGCTTGACTACATTTACTTTCTCTTCGGCGAAAGTATTGCTGCTCATGTTTAAAAATAAGAGAATCAATGAGACTAATTTAACGAGTCGTTTCATATTTGTTAGTATGCGTTAATAATATGCCGCAAAAGTAGGGGGATCATGTTTCATTTTCTTTGCTGGATATTGAAGATGCAGTAACAAATATGTTTCGTTTGTGTGTCGGTACTATTTGAGGCTGGTTGTTTATATATTGTGAATTAATAATTATGAAAAGTATACGATATGATGTTAGTTGCTTGATTATGAGTTTATTGTGCTGTTGTCGACTTTATAGTATACCTGTTGATAACTTTGTTAATAACGTATCGCTGAGCTTTTCAACTCTATTGAATTAACGATACGGATGTGGAAGTAGAAAAGGAAAAATGAAACTTTGGAGAAGCCAGGCATTGTAGCGTCTTTTGAAATATCTATATTTGCAGATAAGTTGAAACTAAAGAAACTACTGATAATAACATAATTTAAAAAAAACAGAATCAGATGAAACAGGACATGATTGTTATCCTTGACTTAGGTAGTCATGAGAATACGGTATTGGCTCGCGCTATCCGTGCATTAGGAGTGTATAGTGAGATTTATCCTCACGACATCACAGTAGAAGAACTGAAAGCATTACCCAACGTAAAGGGGATTATTATCAATGGCGGACCGAACAATGTGATTGACGGTGTTGCTATTGACGTAAATCCGGATATCTATACAATGGGGATTCCCGTTATGGCTGCCGGTCATGACAAAGCGACTTGCGCAGTGAAACTGGTAGAATTTACAGACGATATTGAAGCTATTAAGGCTGCTGTAAAATCTTTCGTTTTCGATACTTGCAAGGCTGAAGCTAACTGGAATATGACGAACTTCGTCAATGATCAGATAGAGTTGATTAAGCGTCAGGTAGGCAACAAGAAAGTGTTACTGGCTTTGTCGGGGGGAGTTGACAGTTCTGTGGTGGCTGCTTTGCTTCTGAAAGCAATCGGGGATAACTTGGTATGTGTGCACGTGAATCATGGGTTGATGCGTAAGGGTGAATCTGAAGATGTGGTTGAAGTATTCAGTAATCAGTTGAAGGCGAATCTTATTTATGTAGATGTTACAGATCGTTTTCTTGATAAACTGGCAGGCGTGGAAGATCCTGAGCAAAAACGTAAGATTATCGGCGGTGAGTTTATCCGTGTGTTTGAAGAGGAGGCACGTAAGCTGGACGGTATCGATTTCTTAGGTCAGGGTACTATTTATCCGGATATTGTGGAAAGCGGAACGAAGACTGCTAAAATGGTGAAGTCTCATCATAATGTAGGCGGTCTGCCCGAAGACCTTAAATTCGAACTTGTAGAACCTTTGCGTCAACTGTTCAAGGATGAAGTTCGTGCCTGTGGCCTGGAATTGGGCTTGCCTTATGAAATGGTATATCGCCAACCTTTTCCCGGCCCCGGTTTAGGTGTACGTTGTTTGGGTGCTATTACACGCGATCGTTTGGAAGCTGTACGTGAGTCCGACGCTATTTTGCGTGAAGAATTCCAGATTGCCGGATTGGATAAGAAGGTATGGCAATACTTTACAGTAGTGCCCGATTTCAAATCTGTCGGTGTACGTGATAATGCCCGTTCTTTTGATTGGCCGGTTATTATTCGTGCTGTCAATACAGTGGATGCCATGACAGCTACTATCGAACCGATTGATTGGCCTATTCTGATGAAAATAACAGACCGTATTCTGAAAGAAGTGAAGAATGTAAATCGTGTTTGTTATGATATGTCGCCGAAACCCAATGCGACCATAGAATGGGAATAAAAGAATAAAATTGAATCTTCCCCCGAAAGTTAGATAAATAACTTTTGGGGGTATTTTTTATACAACTACCGGTATGAGGTTAATTTATTGCATATAAGAGCATTATCCTGTTGGTAACTTATAGTATACCTGTTGATAACCTTGTTAATAACTCTGTGGATTAATAATGAAAAGGGAAGGGCTTGTAGTAAAATGAAAAAACGCCCAGAGGTGGAAGCCCTCCAAACGTCTTATCTGTAAGTCTTTCGACTTAGTAGCGGGACCCGGGATTGAACCGGGGACCTCATGATTATGAATCATGCGCTCTAACCAGCTGAGCTATCCCGCCATCGTTTCTCGATTGCGGGTGCAAAGATAGATACTTTTTTTAAAACTCCAAAACATTTGTCGTTTTTTTCTGTTTTTTCTATTAGAAACCCATGTGTAATCTGCGATAAATAGATACATTGGGACTGAGAAATGAAAGCATAAAGAAATAAAGTGTTTGATTTATACTGTGTAATTAGAAAAAAGTATTTATCTTGGCACACACAAATTAAGTAAATGTAACTATGAAAAGAGAGAAAATTCGTTTAGAATATCTTCTGAATGCGACCTCTAAAAATATTCTTTGGTCAGCAATCAGCACACCGACCGGTCTGGAGGACTGGTTTGCGGACAAAGTTGTGTCAAATGATAAAATAGTGGAGTTTCATTGGGGAAAAACAGAACAACGAGACGCTGAAATTATAGCTATACGTGCTTATTCTTTTATACGTTTCCGCTGGCTGGATGACGAGAACGAGCGGGATTATTTTGAGATAAAAATGAATTATAATGAACTTACAGGAGATTTTGTGTTGGAGATCGTTGATTTTGCCGAACCTGATGAGGTAGATGATATGAAGGAACTGTGGGAGTCTCAGGTAAATAAATTGAGAAGAACTTGTGGTTTTTAGTTAACTTTCAACTAAAAACTTTCTGCACTCCTTTTTTTGTGCTAATTTTGCATCTCAATCGTACGAAACGAATAGTAAGATGCTACGCATAAAAAAATTAGATATATTTATTGTAAAGAGTTTTTTGTTACTCTTTGTCGGCACATTCTTCATCTGTCTCTTCATCTTCATGATGCAGTTCCTGTGGAGATATGTGGATGAGCTTGTCGGAAAAGGGTTGGAGATGAGTGTGATGGCTCAGTTCTTCTTCTATTCGGCATTGACTTTGGTGCCTTTGTCGCTTCCACTGGCCGTACTATTGGCATCACTTATTACTTTCGGAAATTTTGGAGAACGTTATGAATTGCTCGCCATGAAAGCGGCGGGCATTTCTTTGCTTAAGATTATGCGTCCTCTCATTATACTTGTCTGTATTATTTGCGCTATCTCCTTTTATTTTCAGAATGTTATTGGTCCTATTGCCCAGGGAAAGCTGGGGACGTTGTTGATTTCGATGAAACAGAAGTCACCGGAACTGGATATTCCGGAGGGTGTCTTCTATTCGGAAATTCCCGATTATAATCTTAAAGTAGGTAAGAAAGATCGCAAAACCGGTATGTTGTATGATGTGTTGATCTATAATTTTAAAGATGGCGCAGAGAATGCACATATCATTTATGCGGATTCGGGACGTATGGAAATGACTGCCGACAAGCAACATCTACACCTGCATCTTTATAGTGGAGAACTGTTTGAAAATCTGAAGAGTCAGAATGTAAAGGCACAAAACGTACCTTATCGGCGTGAATCTTTTCGGGAAAAACATACGATTATTGAATTTGATTCGGATTTTAATATGGCCGATGCAAGTATCATGAGTAATCAGGCGACCACCAAAAGTATGCAGACGTTGCAGGCTTCTATTGACTCCATGAAATATGTGGGCGACAGTATCGGGCGACAGTATTATAAGGAAGCTATCGGTGGCGTTTACAGTCGGCCGACGGGGCTTTCCAGAGAGGATACACTTAAAATAGAAAGGGCCAATATGAGCTTATACAATGTGGACAGTCTCTTTGAAGCTGCTACTTTGATGCAGAAGCAAAAAATCCTTTCTTCGGCTACCAGCCGTGCTGAAAGCTTGCAGGGAGATTACAGCTTTAAGACCTACACGATGGATGGGAATGATTACCAGATACGCAGACACAGGACCGAATGGCATAAGAAGATCACAATTTCTCTCTCCTGCCTGCTGTTCTTTTTCATTGGTGCACCCCTTGGAGGTATTATTCGTAAAGGTGGGCTGGGTATGCCTGTCATTGTATCCGTATTGGTGTTTATTATTTATTATGTGATAGATAATAGCGGGTTCAAGATGGCACGTGACGGGAAGTGGGTTGTATGGATGGGGATGTGGCTCAGTTCCTCTATTTTGGCTCCGCTTGGGGCTTTTCTTACCTACAAATCCAATAATGACTCTGTTGTGCTGAATGGCGATGCTTACGTTGCGTGGTTCAAGCGTATTGTGGGAATTCGCAGTGTACGGCACTTATTCAAGAAGGAGGTGATCATTCACGACCCGGATTATACGCGGATTTCATCTGAGTTGACAGCTCTTACGGCAGAGTGTCGTACTTATATAAGTAAGCGTCAGTTGAAAAAGGCACCTAATTATTTTAAGCTTTGGATGACTACTGGTGACGATGATGATATAAAAGTTATCAATGAACACCTTGAAACGTTGGTTGAAGAATTATCAAATTCTAAGTCCTTCACTTTGTTGACCGCTTTGAATAACTATCCGGTGATACCTGTAACGGCGCACGTACGTCCGTTCCACGTTTATTGGTTGAATCTGTTGGCAGGAATCATTGTTCCGATAGGATTGTTTTTCTACTTCCGTATCTGGATTTTCCGTATACGCCTTGCCCGGGATATAGAACGGATTATAAAGAACAATGAAAGTGTTCAGTTTATAATTAATGAGAATAATAATTTATAGCATGATATAATATGGAAGAAATAAGATTGAATACGATTGATGAGGCTATTGCCGACTTTAAAGAAGGTAATTTCGTAATCGTAGTAGACGATGAGGATCGTGAAAATGAGGGTGATTTTATCATCGCAGCCGAAAAGATAACTCCGGAGAAAGTAAATTTCATGATGACGCACGGACGTGGTGTGTTATGTGCACCTATAACAGAAGAGCGTTGTGCAGAACTGGAGTTGGATATGCAGGTTACTGCCAATACTTCTATTTATGAGACTCCTTTCACTGTGACTGTTGATTTGTTGCCGGGGTGTACTACAGGAGTATCTATGCATGATCGTGCTGCTACGATTCGTGCGTTGGCCGATCCTAATACCAAGCCTACCGATCTTGGTCGTCCGGGACATGTCAATCCGTTGCGTGCCCGTTCGCGTGGTGTGCTTCGCCGTGCCGGACATACGGAAGCAAGTGTGGATCTTGCTAAGTTGGCAGGGCTTTATCCTGCTGCTGCGCTGATTGAGATTATCAATGAAGACGGCACTATGGCACGCTTACCGCAGTTGATGGAAGTGGCTAAGCGATTCGGACTCAAGATCATATCTATTAAAGATCTGATAGCTTATCGTGTGCACATGGAATCGCTTGTGGAGAAAGGGGTAGAAGTTAATATGCCTACTCAATATGGAAATTTCCGCTTGATTCCTTTCCGACAGAAATCAAACGGAATGGAGCATGTTGCCATCTTTAAAGGCACCTGGAACGAAGATGAACCTATTCTTGTACGTGTACATTCATCCTGCATGACAGGAGATATTTTTGGTTCTTGTCGCTGTGACTGTGGAGAACAGTTGCATAAAGCTCTGGAGATGATTGATGCTGCCGGAAAAGGAGTAGTTGTTTATATGAATCAGGAAGGACGAGGCATTGGATTGATGCATAAGATGGAAGCTTACAAACTTCAGGAAGAAGGGTATGATACGGTAGATGCTAATATTCATCTTGGATTTGATCCCGATGAACGTGATTATGGTGTGGGTGCGCATATTTTGCGTGAACTGGGTGTTCATAAAATGCGTCTGATGACCAATAATCCCATTAAGCGTGTGGGGCTTGAAGCGTATGGGCTTGAAATAGTAGAAAATGTGCCTATTGAAACAGTTCCTAATCCTTACAATGAACGATATTTGAAAACAAAGAAAGAACGTATGGGGCATACGCTGCATTTTAACAAGTAAAATGGGAATTTGCTTTCATATATCAAATATTTTAGCTTATTTTGCAGCGATTTTCAATCAACAATAATAAAATAGATACAAAATGAATCAGTTATCAGACCGTTTGAACAGCTTGTCGCCGTCGGCAACACTTGCTATGTCGCAGAAGAGTAACGAACTCAAAGCACAAGGCGTTGATGTAATTAATCTGAGTGTGGGAGAACCCGATTTCAATACTCCCGATCATATCAAAGAAGCTGCAAAGAAAGCTGTAGATGATAATTTCTCACGTTATTCTCCTGTTCCGGGTTATCCGGCATTGCGTAACGCTATTGTAGAGAAGTTGAAGAAAGAGAATGGTCTGGAATATACAGCCGCTCAGATATCTTGTGCTAATGGTGCAAAACAATCTGTGTGTAATGCGGTTCTTGTATTGGTAAATCCGGGTGATGAGGTGATTGTACCTGCTCCTTATTGGGTTAGCTATCCTGAGATGGTGAAGTTGGCTGAAGGTACTCCGGTTATCGTTACTGCCGGTATAGAACAGGATTTCAAGATTACTCCTGCACAGCTTGAAGCGGCTATTACTCCGAAGACCAAAGCTTTGATTCTTTGCTCACCGTCTAACCCTACAGGTTCGGTTTATAGCAAGGAAGAACTTGCCGGATTGGCTGCTGTATTGGCTAAACATCCGCAGGTAATTGTTATTGCTGACGAAATCTACGAACATATCAATTATATTGGCAAACATCAGAGTATTGCTCAGTTCCCTGAGATGAAGGAACGTACCGTAATCGTAAATGGTGTATCAAAAGCTTATGCAATGACAGGATGGAGAATCGGTTTTATAGCCGGACCGGAATGGCTTGTGAAAGCCTGCAATAAACTGCAGGGACAATATACATCAGGACCTTGTTCTGTATCTCAGAAGGCTGCAGAAGCTGCTTATACAGGTTCTCAGGCTCCGGTAGAAGAGATGCGTAAAGCATTCGAACGTCGTCGTGACCTTATTGTGAGGTTAGCGAAGGAAGTTCCGGGCTTTGAAGTGAATGTTCCTGAGGGTGCTTTCTACTTGTTCCCGAAATGTGACTACTTCTTTGGTAAATCAGATGGCGAACGTACTATTGCTGATTCTGACGACCTGGCTATGTACTTATTGGAAGTTGCTCATGTAGCTTGCGTAGGTGGTGCTTCTTTTGGTGCTCCCGAGTGCATTCGCATGAGTTATGCCACAAGTGACGAAAATATTGTTGAATCTATTCGTCGTATTAAAGAAGCATTGGCTAAACTGAAATAATAGGTGATTCCGGGTGTTTATCATTCGGTTGATAAGTACAAAAGATAGAGTAACCTGTATCGATACAGAACATTGGATTCTGGATTGATACAGGTTATTTTTATTTTATCATTCAGGATGAACGGGCCTTATTTCACTATTATTTTGAAGGTTTGTTTTCCTGTATTATTGGTGATGGTTAATAGATATATACCTTGAGAAAGGTTATTGACTGGCAATTTTGTAACATTATCTGTTGCTTTTGACTGTATTAGGGTAGCTCCTTGCATTGTAGTCAATCGGATAGATGAACCTGAGATTGTTTCAATGGTTAATGTCTCACCGTTGGTAATAGGGTTGGGGTATACACTTGCAGTATTACTACAAACGGTATTGCCGATTCCCACAGTCCCACCTGAGTCTTTTCCTTCTTTTGTGACGGCAAATATACTTGGATGCCCGTTTCCTGCATTTTCGATTTTCAGAGATGCTATTACTTTATTTTTGTTAGTAGCTATTTTATGTTCAAACATACAGAATTTGCGACGTCCGTCCAGCTTGTCACCGGTTAGGGCAATTCTGTCCAGATTATATACTGCCTTGCCTGTGGGATCATCACTGAACCAGTCACCTACCGAGACAGTCTGGGTATTGGAATGAGTAGCATCTGTATAATATACGGTTACGTCTATTAAGGAACTACCGTCTGTACAGGTTGATAGGAGATGCAGAGCTTCAGTTTGTGGAGTACCCTCAAAATGCAGGGTTATTGCAGTCTCTTCTTTTAATACGGCGGCATTTTTCTTGTCATATGCAGCAAGCTGGTATTTGACACCGGTATTGGAAATAATAGTACCGTCAGCAGGCAATGATCCTTGTTCCTGAACTGCTGAAGAATAGTAAATCCAACCCTGATTATCAAGAGAAGTTGTAGAATGGCTGACGGTAGGAAGTGCCTCTGCTATAACATCTTCATTGAATCCTGTACTAACAACCAGCTGAGTATATTCCGGTGTTTCGGGTTCTTTCCCAAGCAAAGCTCTGTCCATGAAAATCAGCCGTTCGTTTATCCAGCTTTTCAGATAAGATATTTCATCATCATAAGATTTTGCTACGTATTTGTTGGGCCATACGTATTTTCCCCACCTTGGCCAGGCTTGTGAATTGCGTCCTTGGGCTCCTTTGGCATTTAATAAAGTGGTCAATGAATCAATGGTTTGTTCGATGTGTTCGTCAGAATAGCTCGTTTCACGATACAGTTCCCAGCGTTCTTTTACCTCTTTCATAAAAGAATCGTCTTTGAGTAACTTATACCACCAGAACGGGACTAACTGATTGTCACCCGGTGATACATCATTGAAGTTATATGCCCATGTATCCGATCTCCAGCCTTCACTATAGTCTGCATTACCAAACCCTAAATTCATATCCCACAAAGATGTTTTGAATTTAGAGTCTTTGCTGTCTCTGTATTTATATAGGTTAGTACTCAGGCGATAACCATCTACGTTGTGGCAAAATTCTGTTGACAGCATATAATCTATAAAAGATGTGACGTCGATATATTTTCTGTATCCGGTTTCCGGATTCTTATAATCGGTGGCAGCCAGACTGTTTTCAAAAGCGTCAATGTATCCATGGATGTAGTTTAATTGTGCATTACTAAACTCATCCTGATCCATGTTTTTATATTGGAAAGAGATTTTCTTTCCATAAATAGGAGTTCCTTTTGAATTGACCGGAGTATGCTTAGAGTAATAGACCGGTTCGTCATCCCTGTCTACCTCCATGTGGTAGCCTCCCGTCAGAGCATCATCACTATCACCCGGATCCGGCAGATCTAAACGAAATTTACCCTTCCTTACTCTTTCAGATAAAATAAACACTCCGTAATAAGTACCATCCATGATCATTTCACAGTATTTTCCGGTAGGTACATATTCAAAGAAAGGTCTTGCCAGGGTGAAGGCAAGCACGTCTCTGATCATACTTTTGTCCGCATATGGCGCCAATAGTGCCCAGTCATTATCTTTACCCATGCCAAGCATAGAGACTTTTTGCTTTTTGCCGCCATCTTCCAAAGGTTTGTCTAATGCGCGGATGGCATATGGTTTCTTGTCGGAGTTGGTAAAAGAAGAGTTGCCACGATATTTTAAATCTATATACCCGGTATAGTCTGCTTTCTGATCTGGGTGAGCAATGGTATCCATGTAATTAAGTTCACCTTCTCCGTTATCTATTATTTTCATTTTGGCAGTAATCCGGTTTTCCCGATCAATCATTTGTCCTTGTGTGTTGATAAACACGATAGGAAGGTTTGTCTCAGTGAAAACCACATTTTTATTATCGGGCTTGTAATTGTCTGCCCGTTGGGCACAGACAGAAGAAGAAAGGAGTAATGAGAGTAGTAGTAATTTTCTCATGATATTGATGTTATTAGGTAATAAAAGGTTCTCTATATAGATAAAACAGCGGATGGGAGGAAAACACTTAGCTGGTGATTCTTTTTTCTTTTGCGGATGTGCGTATCAATAAAAAAAGCTGCTTTCCTGAGATGGAAAGCAGCTTTCACGGTTCTTTTGTCTGATTGTATTATTCAGCCGGGTGAATTGCTTCAGAAGGACAAACATCAGCACAAGTGCCACAGTCTGTACATACATCCGGGTTAATAGAGTAGATATCGCCTTCAGAGATAGCTTCTACCGGACACTCGTCAATACAAGTTCCGCAAGCAATACAATCGTCACTAATTACGTAAGCCATTTTCTTTAAAATTTAAATTATTAGTACTAATTTATTGGGCAAAAATACACGTTTTATTCATTAGTTGATCTCAATCTTGATTAAAATCCTTTAATTTGTACCGCTTCTAAATAAGCGAAACAATAATTTAACTATAAAATCGTTTTTATTATTGTGAAACGAATCGTATTACTTCTCATAGTTTCGCTGTTGGTGGCAGGTGCCTCTGCCCAGAAGCGTAAGGTACAGAACCGCCCGTATATCGACCAGCGGATCTGGCATTATGGTTTTCTGGCAGGTATCCATATGCAGGATCTTAAGTTTGTAAACAATGGTTATGTCACCGAAGACGGACAGGTTTGGTTTGCCGATGTACCCGAATATTCTCCTGGATTTTCAGTAGGTGTATTAGGAGAATTATATTTGAATAAATACATGGCGCTCCGCCTGATTCCTACGCTTCATTTTGGTGATAAAAGAGTGGTGTTCCGTGAACAGACAAGTGGTGAAACGGTTTCTCAAAATGTAAAATCGGCTTACCTTGCATTCCCTATTGATATGAAATTCAGCGCCGAACGGTTCAATAACTATCGTCCTTATGCGATGCTTGGCCTTAGCCCTACCTTTGATTTGAGTGTAAAAAATGCACGTCCGTTGTTGGTGAAGCCTTTTGATTGTTATATCGAAGTCGGCCTTGGATGTGACTTATATCTTCCTTTCTTTAAGCTGATACCGGAGTTGAAATTCTGCTTCGGATTAGCCAATCTGCTGGAGAAAAAGCGCCCTGATCTTACTGATAAATCATTGATGAAGTTTACCGAATCTTTGGATAAAGTAAAGTCCCGGATGATCGTATTGACTTTCTACTTCGAATAAGTTCATCACAGAGTAGTACTGAGTTTCACAGAGTTTTATCTCTTTTGAACATATTTCTCTGTGAAACTCTGTGCTACTCTGTGGTGAAATCGTTATTTTTGCAAAGAATTTGCCGAATGGCAATCGTAAATCGTAAATCGTAAATCATTAAATCGTAAATAGTAAATACCCTCATGCCATTAAATTTACCTGATAAGCTACCTGCGATAGAATTGCTGAAGGAAGAAAATATCTTTGTGATTGACAACTCGCGTGCGACACAACAGGATATACGTCCGTTGCGGATTGTAATTCTGAACCTGATGCCGTTGAAAATAACCACAGAGACTGACTTGGTGCGTCTGCTGTCCAATACACCACTCCAGGTGGAAATCTCTTTTATGAAAATAAAGAGTCATACATCCAAGAATACGCCTGTTGAACATATGAAGACCTTTTACACGGACTTTGATAAAATGCGTGGCGAGAAGTATGACGGTATGATTATTACCGGTGCCCCGGTGGAGCAGATGGACTTTGAAGAAGTCAGTTATTGGGATGAGATAATGGAAATCTTCGATTGGGCACGTACCCATGTCACTTCAACGCTTTATATTTGCTGGGCGGCTCAGGCGGGCTTGTATCACCATTACGGTGTTCCTAAATATGCTTTAGATAAAAAGATGTTCGGTATCTTCGAGCACCGTACTCTCGATCCGTTGCAAGCTATCTTCCGTGGATTTGATGATACTTTTTATGTTCCTCACAGCCGTCATACGGAAGTGCGTAAAGAGGATATTGTTAAAGTACCTGAATTGACATTGCTTTCCGAATCGGATGAATCAGGTGTATATATGGTAATGGCTCGTGGAGGGCGCGAATTCTTTGTAACCGGGCATTCGGAATATTCTCCGTTAACGCTTGATACGGAATATAGGCGGGATCTGGCAAAAGGACTGCCGATTGATGTACCGCGTAATTATTATATAGACGATGATCCGGAGAAAGGGCCTGTTGTACGTTGGCGTGCTCATGCCAACTTGTTATTTTCAAACTGGTTGAACTACTTTGTTTATCAGGAAACTCCTTACGATATTAATGATATTAAATGATAAAGCAGCGTAAAATAGAACTTCTGGCTCCGGCCAAGAATTTGGAATGTGGAATAGAGGCTATTAATCACGGAGCGGATGCTGTATATATTGGTGCACCAAAGTTTGGTGCCCGTGCTGCTGCTGTCAACTCATTGGATGATATTGCTGCCCTTGTGGAGCATGCGCATCTATACAATGCACGTATCTATGTCACTGTCAACACAATTCTGAAAGAAGAAGAGTTGAAAGAGACAGAAGAGATGATAGGCGAATTGTATCGGATAGGAGTGGATGCGTTGATCGTACAAGATATGGCGATCACGCAATTAAACCTGCCGCCTATCCCGTTGCATGCCAGTACACAGATGGATAACCGGACGGCGGATAAAGTTAAGTTTCTTGCCGATACGGGATTCCATCAGGTAGTACTTGCCCGTGAACTTTCTTTGCGGGAGATAAGTAAAATACACGAAGCCTGCCCTGACACGGCGCTTGAAGTCTTTGTACATGGCGCTTTGTGTGTCAGTTATAGTGGTCAGTGTTATGTTAGTCAAGCCTGTTTTGGCCGGAGTGCCAATCGTGGCGAGTGTGCGCAATTCTGCCGTTTGCCTTTTAGTCTGGTCGATGCTGATGGTAAGACAATTGTGAAAGATAAGCATTTACTTTCGCTGAAAGACCTTAACCAAAGCGAGGAACTGGAGGCGTTGCTGGATGCCGGAGTCACCTCTTTGAAGATTGAAGGACGGTTGAAGGATGTTTCTTATGTGAAAAATGTTACCGCTGCCTATCGTCAGAAACTGGATACCATTTTCTCCCGGCGTAAAGAGTATGTCCGTGCCTCTTCCGGTTCCTGTCGTTTT
>OHAM01001214.1_pt1 | contig 16669 bp, 10 predicted proteins | sample 1577161 | NCBI WGS metagenome assembly OHAM01 (sample SAMEA3541583, study PRJEB24748) | human gut metagenome | biome: human gut; feature: human-associated habitat; material: faeces | place: China | collected 2012
CCACAATGAATACCGGAACAAGAATTCCAAAGGACCAGATCAGATATCCGAAGAACGAAGGCATCCGGATACCATTCTCATCCGCAATGGATTTGACCATAAAGTTCGGAGCGTTGCCGATATAAGTATTCGCGCCCATGAATACGGCGCCGCAGGAGATTGCCTCCAGCATCTTGACCGGAACGGTACCGAGCGCTGTCACCATACCCTGTGTAAGTCCCAGAGCACCGGCTGTCGTGAGGAATACCAGGTAAGTTGGTGTATTGTCGAGGAAGCTCGATAACAGACCGGTTGCCCAGAACATTTCAAACGGTTTCGTGATTCCGAGCTCCGCACCGTTTGCTTTTAAGATCATAAGAGCCGGCTGCATCGTGATAAAGATACCAACGAACAGAACAGCAACCTCATGGATCGCTCCCCAGGTAAAGTGGTTCTCACGGCGGATGGAAACATTCGTCGTCTTAAAGGACAGGAATGCGGATACAAGGATGATCACACACTCGATGATCGCCGGATAGGATAATGTAACTTCTCCGAATACATGGATCCCGAGAACATTTCCTGCGGCATCCTGAAACATCGGCATGGACGGAAGTGTACCGCTTAAGATAACAGCGATCACGATCATAATGATAAAGATCAGGTTGTGGCCGCCGCGGATCTTCACCTCAGTACCAGGTTTGCTGATATCCGGTTTTAAGCCTGCCGCGATATCTTTTCTGTATGCCTTCATATCAAAATGATAGAAGATGAACAGCAGGATGATCATATTGAAGAGCAGGACCGGTAAAAGCTTTAAGCTCCAGAAGAACGGAACGCCCCGCATGAATCCCATGAGCAGAGGCGGATCTCCGATCGGAGTCAGGCAGCCGCCCATATTGGACACCATAAAGATAAAGAAGATCACGATGTGGCGTCTTCTCTTTCTCCACGCGTTCATCTTGATGATCGGACGGATCATCAGCATACTGGCACCGGTGGTACCGATCCAGCTGGATAACAGGGTTCCGAGTGCCAGAAGTCCCACATTGATCCTCGGGGAACCAGCGAGATCACCTGACAGGGTGATATTACCGGACACACAGAACAATCCGAAAAGAAGGACGATGAATGTCAGGTAGTCGTTTATGATACATTCCAGTGTCGTCTCCGCCGCCTTCGGCACACCGTACTTCACGGCGAACGGGATCAGGAAAAGCAGGGACCAGAACACAACTGCGTGCGGCTGGTGCGCCTCCCACCACTCTGCTTTGACAAGCGGAAGGACCGCGATACAGAGCAGGAGTCCCGCAAATGGAATACAAAGCCATAGCGGCGTCTGTGCTGCCGTCCCGGCAGCCTCTGTTTCTGCTGCAAGTGCTGTAAATGCAGTCTGGTTTAAGACCGCCAGAAGTCCTGCGCAGAATGCAAATAATTTCTTCATGGGTAAACCTCCATGTAATCAGCTTTTATGAGCCATTACTCTTTTTTTCGCTCAACACGGCTACTGATTATAGCAACTTTCCCGCACAAATACAAGTACGATTCTTCCAAATAATTGCCAAATTTTCACTCAGAAAATCAGCACTTTTGCTAAAATGGAATATATTTCGCATTATGAAATTTCAGACAATAAGATTTTATCTCATTTATTTTACGACGTTAATGCATTGGTCTGGCAGACCGCCACATTCCGTTTTTCTGCGCCATGTACTGCTCTTTTCGCAGTTTTTTCACGCCCGGTGAGAACGCCGTAATCGGTCTTCTATAAAGTGAAAAAAGCAGCACGGTCATTTGATCGATGGATGATCAGATACCGAAACTGCTTTTGTTTTATTAAATGTATGTGTTTTATGTATTTTTGCTACACCAAGAAAATTTCCGTGACGAATACCATCGCACAGCAGATCACCGCAACAGACAGGAGACTTCTTCCGCACCACGCCGCGATGATTCCGATGACCAGCGCCAGCGCCGCCGACACCGCACTGTTTGTGGCGGAGAGGATCGCCGGGAACGTCATAACAGCTAACGTCACATATGGGACGTAATATAAGAATGACTGGATAAACTGATTTTTGATCGGTTTCCGGATCAATGTGAGCGGCAGGACACGGATCAGGTAAGAGACACCCGCCATCACCGCAATATAGAGATAAATATTCTTTTCCATGTTTTTTCTGTATTCCTTCTTAATTTAACAAGACATTTTTCAAAAACTTCTTTTTCTTTTAAGCGCCCTGTTTTGCCGCGTCTGCAGAATGGACATGAGTTTCTTCCGCTGTTTCCTTGGAAGTATCAGCCGCGCTGTCCTCTGCCGGATGTGGGAAGAGAATCGCTGCTGCGGATGAGAGCACAACGGTCAGAATGATCGTTCTCGTGCCGCTGGAGATCGATGAGATCACCGGAAGATTCTCCGCAAGGTAGCTCGCCGCAAAGCTGATCGCGATGAGTCCTGCAAGGATCCGGCTCTTTCTCGCCGGCGGAATGATGATCGCGAGGAACATTCCGTAGAGTGCAACGCTGAATGCGCTCACAAGCCGCCACGGCATCAGATTTCCCGCAAGTGCGCCGAGTGCTGTTCCGACTGCCCAGCCCGGAAGTGCGACTGTGATCGCCCCGTACATGTACCACGGACTCAGATAACCGGGTCTTGCGATCGTGATACCGAATAACTCATCCGTGATATCAAACGCCATCAGAAGTCTGTGGAAAAACGGCATCTCCGGGTCCATCCGCTGGCTCATCGCACAGCTCATCAGAAGATACCGCGCATTCGCGATCAGCGTCACGATCGCCATCTCCAGATAAGCAGCCCCGGCCGCGATCATCGTAAATCCGGCATATTCTCCGGCTGACGCATTGCACAGTGCACTCGTGATCATCCCCTGAAAAGACGTCATTCCGATATTTCTCGCCACGATGCCCAGTGAGAATGAGACGGCAAAATAACCTAACGCGATCGGAATGCCGTCCCGGATCCCGTCAAGAAATGCCCGGCGGTTCCCCGCAGAGGCAATTGAAAACTTTTGCTTCCCCATAATGTTCCTCCCGTAAATTTAACGGCAATCCAGGACTTCTGCCTGTTCTGCCGCTATTTCATCGATTTTTGCTTTTTCATAATTCCCGTAAAGCTGTCTTTTGGATCACAGGTAACCTCTCCCTCCAAAGTCAGCATTTACAGTATACTCTTCTCCTTTACATTAGTAAACCCACTGTTTATAATATTGTTGCAATCTATGGGTTACAGTACACGGACAGTCCATGCCTATCCTACCATACGAAAGGAAAAAAATCATGCTCTTTTTTATTAAGAAGGAACCCGTCCTCTCCGCAGCCGCGCTGCTGGCGGTCGTCTCCATGTTCTTTGTCCATCCTTCCTCGGAATATCTCTCCTACATTGATTTCCGCACGCTGGCTCTTTTATTCTCCCTGATGACCGTTGTCGCAGGATTAAAAGAGATCGGTCTCTTCCGTTATCTCGGCTCCAGCCTGCTCGCCGGACTGAAAAGTACACGTCAGCTGACTCTGACCCTGACGGTACTCTGCTTTTTCTCCAGCATGCTGATCACGAACGATGTCTCGCTGATCACCTTTGTGCCGTTTTCCGTCCTGATCTTAAACATGGCCGGACTCCCGGAACTTCTGATCCCTGTGATCGTCCTTCAGACGATCGCCGCCAACCTCGGAAGTATGGCAACTCCGATCGGAAACCCGCAGAATCTGTATCTGTATTCCACCTTCGGACTCTCCGCAGGGACGCTGATCCGTTACATGCTGCCGCTCACCGTATTTTCCGCTCTGCTCCTGGTAATTGCCGTATTTCTTCTGAAGAACCGGCCGCTTTCCATCGACCGCACTGCCATGGAAGAGTCCATTTTGCCTGAAAGATCATCCCTGCTCTTCTACCTCGCTCTGTTTCTCGTTTGTCTCGGATGCGTGGTGCGGATCTATTCCTGGCATGTGATGTTTCTTGTTGTCCTGGCTGCTGTCCTTGTGAAAGACCGCACGCTCTTTTTCCGGGTCGACTATTTTCTGCTGCTGACCTTTGTCTGCTTCTTTGTGTTTATCGGAAACATGGAGAGGATCCCGGCAGTCTCCTCTCTTCTCACCCGGCTGATCTCCGGGCGTGAATTTGCGGCCGGCGTCCTTTTAAGCCAGTGTATCAGCAACGTCCCGGCTGCAATCCTGCTCTCCGGCTTTACCTCTGCCGTCCGCCCGCTCCTCTACGGGGTGAATGTCGGCGGACTCGGAACACTGATCGCATCGCTCGCGAGTGTGATCTCCTACCGCGCGTACTCTGAAGTTCCCGGAGCAAAGACCGGAAAATATATGATCGTATTTACCGGTTACAACCTCCTGTTCCTCCTGATCCTGTGTGCGGCAGGCTGGCTTTTGCTGAGCTTCTGATCTGAATTCCGCTTTGTGATATATAATAAGGAAGATTTCACATCATGATACCGTCCGGATCTATTTTCATCCGGGCGGCATTTTTTTGCAAAATTTCCGTTAAAAGGGCTGAAATACTCTTGACAGCATGGAATAAATTCCATATAATGAAATCAGTTCCACAATACAGAATGATATCAGAGGTTGCCGGAACTCATCATAAAGAATAATCTGGTATCAAAGGGACCGTTTTCGTCCCGCGAATATGGTATATAAAGAGAGTAAATAAGGGAGGAGATATCCTATGGCAGACTTGATCTACGAAGTGCATGACCACCTGGCACACATTACATTAAACCGTCCAAAGCAGCTCAACTGTTTCAGCGAAGAGATGATCCATCTCTGGACAGAAGCACTGGAAGATGTCCGTGACAACGATGATGTATACGCGCTTTTGCTCTCCGGAAATGGAAAGGCATTCTGTGCCGGAGGCGACGTCAAGGCAATGGCAGCCGGTGACGGATTCTTCGAGAGTCATGAAGATATCTCCTCCACAGCCCTCGCAAGAAAGAATTCCCTCTGGAAGGGGATCCAAAGAATTCCGCTTCTTTTAGAAGAAATCGATAAACCGGTGGTTGCCAAGATCCATGGTGCCGCAGTCGGTGCCGGTCTTGACATGGCTCTCATGTGCGATGTGCGGATCGCCGGGGAGAGTGCTTCCATGTCGGAAAGCTATTTTAATGCCGGAATTGTACCTGGTGACGGCGGAGCATATTTCCTGCCCCGTCTCGTCGGCCGGGACAAAGCGTTAGACCTGTTCTGGACAGCCCGCACCTTAAAGGGAAAAGAAGCCGCGGATATGGGACTCGTTACCCACTGCGTCCCTGATGCGGAACTTGACACGTTTGTGGAGCAGTATATGGAAAAGCTTCTGGCAGCGCCGCAGCAGGCTATGCGCCTTACAAAACGCGCAGTCGTACAGGGTGAGCAGAGTACACTCCGCGCTTCCCTGGACCTCATCTCCTCTTTCATGGGAATCGTCACCGAACTCGACGACTACCGTCAGAGGACCAGCGCCCTCGTTGCAAAAATGCAGCGGAAAGCACAGTAAAAATGCCCTCAACAATCCTTATTTTATATAGAAACCCATCACACAGAAAAAAGCTGTCCATTGCGGGCAGCTTTTTTCTATAGTAAGGGGTATATGAAAATGTATAATGGGAGGGCTGTTTTGAAATAGGGCTACCGCAATCCCACTGGCTTTAGAGTCGAATGCCGCCTGCAGTGTCGCTTGTTTTTTTTTTTAACTCATTATATAATAGATATAATTCATATTCGCACAGTTTCTGCAATTTCCGCAGCAATCTGATAATGACCGATAACATCCAGACTGCCGCTGCCCGGTTGCCGATCCTGCAATTATTCAGCTTTTCAGGAGGATTTACTGATGAATGACAAATGTATCGTATTAAACGCGAAAAAGATGAACTTTGACGGAAATCTCGACTTTTCCGTTCTTTCTTCCGATGTGACCGTCTATGATGACACTACTCCGGAGCAGCTCTTAGAGCGCATTGAGGGAGCTGGTATCATCGTGACAAAGGAAATGCCGGTGAGCGGCGATCTGATCCGGAAATTCCCGGCTTCCGTAAAGCTGATCTGTGAAGCAGGGACCGGCTACAACAACCTGGATCTCGATGCCGCACGTGAGATGGGGATCACTGTCTGCAACATTCCGGCCTACAGCTCCGAGCGCGTGGCTCACACTGCGATCATGATGATCTTAAATTTAAGTTCCACCATGCAGGTCCAGATGAAGATGCTCGCGAACGGAAACCATGACAACTTTACAAAGAACCTTCAGGTTCCGCATGTCGAAGTAAACGGAAAAACACTCGGCATCATCGGTGCCGGACATATCGGAAAGACTGTGATGAAAATCGCCAAGGCACTGGATATGAACATTCTCGTGTATACAAGAACACCGAGAGCCGACGAGAACGGCGTCCACTATACGGATCTCGAGACCGTTTTAAAAAATAGCGATTATGTTTCCCTTCACTGCCCGCTGACTCCGCAGACAAAGCATATGATCAATAAGGACACTCTGGCGCTCATGAAGCCGACCGCCTTCCTGATCAATACCTCCCGCGGCGCTCTCGTGGACGAGCCGGCTCTCATTGAAGCTCTCGAAAACCATCAGATTGCCGGTGCAGGACTCGATGTCCAGGAGACTGAGCCTCCGAAATCTGACAACCCGCTCTACACGCTCGACAACGTGATCCTGACTCCGCATATGGGATGGAAAGGTCTCGAGACGAGACAGAGACTCGTGTCCATTCTTGCCGGAAACGTAAAGGGATTCCTGGAAGGGACGCCAGTGAATGTTGTTTCATAGTGGCGCAGTCCGTCCTGATTACTTTTTGATATCGCCACTTTGACTGAATGAAATATACTTCCGATGCAAAAGAGTTCTTCATCATTTTCGTTGAAGAACTCTTTTTCTATTTCTCCTGAAATCGACTCCTGAACAGGCACTTCCAGCATCCCTCTTGTCTTTTTTCAATTACAATACATGGTCTTCCCGTAGTCTCTGCTTTATCATGTAAAATTTTTCGTTCAGAAAACTCCCATCTAAAATAACTGTTTTTTATATTTTGTACATAAAGAAGTCTTGAAATTATCCATTTTAGCAGGTATGATAGAGAAAAATGCAAAAAAAGGAGGAATTCCCATGATTTGTATCAAGAACGGAACACTTCACACAGCGGTATCAAAAGACACCTTTATCGCTGACATTCTGATCGATGGCGGAAAAATTGTAAAGATCGGTAAGGATCTCTCTGCGGAAGGCGCCGAAGTGATCGATGCCACCGGTCTTCAGGTCTACCCGGGATTCGTTGAGGCGCACTGTCACATCGGTCTCGACGGCTACGGGATCGGCTACGAGGGACATGACTACAATGAGATGAACGATCCGGTAACTCCGCAGGTACAGGCGATCGACGGGATCAATCCGTTTGATCCGTGTATGAAGATGGCGGCAAAGGCCGGTGTTACCTGCTTTGCGACTGGTCCAGGCAGCTCCAACTCCATTGGCGGAACCTTCGCTGCTATCAAACCGGTTGGAACCCGTGTTGACAATATGATCGTAAAATTCCCGATCGCTATGAAATGCGCTTTCGGTGAAAACCCGAAACGCTGCTACCAGAAACAGGAAATCTCCAGCCGTATGACAAATGCCGCAAAGATCCGCGAGGCTTTAAATAAAGCGAAGGTTTACAAGGCAAAGATCGAGGCGGCCGGTGATGACGCTTCCAAGCTTCCGGCTTACGACCAGAAGTCCGAAGCTCTGATCCCAGTATTAAACCATGAGATCCCATTAAAAGCCCATGCCCATCAGGCAAACGATATCTTCACTGCGATCCGCATTGCGAAAGAGTTCGGCGTCGGCCTGACCCTGGAACATGTCACAGAAGGCCATATGATCGTGGATGAGCTTGCGAAGGAAAACCTCCCGCTGGCTGTCGGCCCGACATTCGGACATGCTTCCAAATTTGAGCTTCAGAACAAGACCTGGGAGACTCCGGGTGTTCTCGCAAAAGCCGGATGTCACGTCTCCATCATCACGGACGCTCCGGTCACTCCGCTCCACTATCTGCCGCTCTGCGCAGGGCTCGCCATCAAAGCCGGTATGGACGAATATGAGGCACTCCGCGCCGTAACCATCAACCCGGCCGAGCATATCGGCATCGCTGACCGCGTCGGTTCTCTGGAAGAAGGAAAAGACGCCGATGTTGTCATTGTTGACGGCTGCCCGTTTGATGTGACAGGTGTGATTCAGCACGTTTTGATCAATGGTGAAGAAGTTTAATGAGACTGCCTTTCATTGATTATTTCTCTGAATTTTTAGGTTCATAAATGATAAAAACCCCCTCTCTGCGCGTCTATCCCATAAACTGCAAAGAGGGGGTTTTCTCACTTCACCTGGCTGTTCTCTTATTTATTATTTTGTCTTTCCGTCCCAGCTGCCATCTTCCGTCACAAAATACTCATCCGGCGTTTTTCTTCCGATAAACATCATTCCTCTTGTTCCATCAGAAACCGGATTGAAGAAATACCACCTTTCATTGATGAGTACCCAGCCAGTCTGCATTCCGGAATTTTCGTCCATATAGAACCAGCCCCTATAACCGGCATCATAGACAAGTCCAACACGCAGATATCCCTGCTCATCAAATGCATACCAGCTTCCGTTGATCAGTTCCCACTGATGCTCAACCGTCTGCATATTATCGTGCTCTCCCACGATCATCTTTCCTGCCGCATAACTGCCATCGCTGTATCTCAGCCACCAGCCATTCTTATCCTTCATCCAATGGCTGTGTCCATCGTTTACCGCTTTGTTCGCAGCGCCCGGGATAATTCCCTTTACAGGATCAATATATCCCTTTTTACTGTCACGGCTGATATCCGGCTTTCTTTCACTGATCTCCGGTTTGGAAGAGTCTGAACTGGATGAACCAGTTCCACTTCCTGGTCTTGAGCCATTGTTTTCTCCGGAATTTCCACCATCTCCAGGCTTTGTGCCGTTATCTTCTCCAGCATTTCCGCCATCTCCAGGCTTTGTGCCGTTGTCTCCTCCAGTATTCCCGCCATCTCCGGGCTTCTCCGGTCCGTCCACAGGCGGCTTTTCTGCCAGTTTCGGAGTTCTTCCGGAAACCTCCGCCGCAGGTCCCGCATTTTCTGTCTCCGTCTCCTTCAGACGGATCCATCCGTGATACAGGGTATCCGGCTGGCAGTCATCTTTCCGGTTGTTGTCTGACCAGGTGGTACCGTCAAAACTGTACTCTGCGCCCTCAACAGCCCCGATCTCAGCTGTGAATGTTTTTTCATCACCATTCAGCTGGAACGTAATCGTTCCCGCAATCGGATGCTGCTCATTCTTGTCATTCAGAGAGATTACGACCTGAATATCCGGTATCTCATAGTTTTCCGTAAAAACGCCACTGACCCGGATCACTGCTGATGCTCCGATCTGTGATCTGTCATTCTTCTTCAGCGCAAATTTTAACTGCGTCCCCTCTACGGCAATTTTCTCTTCCAGGATGCCGGACTCATCAGATATAATATCGGCATTTCCGCCAGAAATCTCTCCACAGTCTTCCGAGAATCCGGAAAGAACGATCTCCTGCTCTCCGCTTATTCCATAGCTGTACGCCTCAGAGATCTCCGGAACAGAGGGCGCTTCGGCTTTTTTGATGCTCTGTCCAACAAGAATGAACTTTCCTGCTTGATCCAGAACGTAATTCTTTGCATTTTCCGTATCGGATAAGGAAACCTCTACAAAAGCTTTTTTATCTGTTCCCGCATTTGCATCTTCAAATTCTGCTGCTGCAGAATAATCCTTTGACTCCAGAGTATCTCCGTTTGCAAGACCGCCAAAGCTTACTGATCTCACATTCACGTCAGTTCTTCCGTCATAGATTTTTTCCTCCAGTACAATGCCCGCCACAATCACCGTTTTGGGAATAATATTCCAGGAAGAAATATTCTCTCCTTTCTGTGAGTCATCCTCATAAAAAGCTTTTACAAGATAACTTCCCACTGTTTTCGGTGCTTCCGTACTCCATGTATTTCCACCATCCACACTGTACGTGTAAGCCCATGTCTCATCTCCATCCACATTTCCCGCAAATGTTCCCTTCGGAACTGGTGAGCTGCCATATTCCACATCAGGTACCGTCACAGATATCTGCGTATCCACGATCGTTTTGTCTGCCACTGTCACTGTTTTTGTCTCGGAAGTTTCAATATATCTGCCATCAACAGCAGCTGTTTTCGCCGTGATCGTGATGATCGTCCCGACAGCGGTACCAATAGGGATCTGGATCTCATTTCCTGAAGCAGTCTGCTCAGCTCCATCCCCGATCTGATAAGAAATTCGGATCTCCGGTACATCCTCAAGTGCAGGAGAAAACGCATTTTTCGCTTTTGCCGAAACAGTTATCCGCTTTCCTGCAACCTGCGTCTCCCGATCAAGCTCCATAGTGAGATCTGGTTTTGCCGCCGAAACAGTAACCGAAACTTCTGTTTCAGTCGCTCCCGTGTAGTTTTTCGTATCCTCCGGGGTAAATACTACTGCGCAGGATGTATCTGGATAAAGTACAGAATCTGGATCCTTAACGCCCCATTTTCCATCCACAATCATCTTCTTCTTCCCTGATATATAATTTGGATTGATCACCTTTCCTCCAGAGATCACCGCATCTTTCAGGGACTGTCCATACTGAATATTTACCGCAGGATCCTCCTCGACTCTCGGAGTTGCCGGCAAAACTTTAATCTTAATTTTATTGTAGATCGTCTCATATGTATCGCGGTACTCTGGCTTTGGCGTAAAGTGGCACAGAGCTTCATCTGTTCCCACTTCCGGCCATGCGACATCAAAACCAAAGTCTCCAGGTATAGCTCCAGATTTTCCGCCCTGCAGTCCGGCATTTGATGCCTGTTGACCATAATGGATCTCCCTTATAGCTTCCGGCCATTTTACAATCTGTGGATTACGTTTTTTTACAGCCACTGAGATCTGTCCACTCTTGACCCGGAATCCGTTTCCGTAATATTCCGCATAGATCTCATGGGTTCCCAACGGGAGAAGTTCTTTTCCGATCGTAAACGATGTTTCGCCTCCCGTTGATGTGATCGGACTTCCCACCGCGGCTTTATCTACATAAAACCGGATCTGTCCACTCATTCCTTCCGGAACCGTCATCACAGCCCAAACAGAATCTCCAACTTCAATTTCTTCTGAAGTAACCGCAAGACCTGTCTGGATCTGTTTCACTGTTACCACGGCGGATGCAGTTTTATTATATGACCTTAAGCCCGCTGTCACGCTGAGCGTTTCCGCTTTCTCATCCGCACCCACCGTCAGGATTCCCAGCGAACTGATCTTTGTATCACTGCTGGTATTTCCGGATACACGCCAGTCCACCGTCGGATCTTTTGCTCCTTTAACAGCTGCGGTAAACTGTTTTGAACTTCCAGGATACATTCCCTCCGTCTCCGGCGTCAGTGAGATCGAAGCGGCCTCTCCGCTCTCATCGGCCTGAAAATAAATGACCGCGCAGCGTCCCATCCTTGTGGTCTTCTGATTGATCTCCTGCGCTGTAACATTCTCATCTGCGGAACTCAGTCCGTGCATGATCAGCGCTTTCTCATCAATAAAAAACTCCACATCATCATTTTTTGAGCCTGCCCCGACACCGCTGGTCGTATTTTCGCCATAGCCCCTGTTTCCTCCCTTTCCTTCTGTCCTTCCGCCGGTGATCGTTATCCTGCTCTTCGCCCAGCTATTATATCCGATTCCGATGCCGGCAGAGCCCTGGCCTCCGACAGCCTTTACGGTTCCGCCGGAAATATTGATATTGACATTTCCGCCTGCCCGGCTTGCGCTTCCGATGCCGGCACCTCCCCAGCCGCCGTCAGCTTCCACGGTACCTCCTTCGATCGAAATGGAGAAATTTGTGTTTTGTTCACGCGCGTCTTTGCCGATTCCTGCCGCTTCATATTCACCTTTAGCGATAACTGTTCCGCCTTTTACAGTAATGGAACCGCCTCTGATTCCGGCATGATTGATCCCGCCAGACTCATTTCTTTCTGCACGCAGTGTTCCCGCAGAGCTTCCATCCCCCTGAATGCTCGTGATCGTGAGATAAGAATTGTCCGACACATACACACAGTTCGATTGTTTGGAACACATGGAGTTTTCCCCATCCAGGATCAACGTCACATTTGCTTCATCCCTGATCCTGAGCGCATAGTCTCCATTCACTTTTACGCTATGGAGCGTAATTACAGGTTTTCCGCCCTGAACCGTGATCTGATTTCCAGTCGTCTCAATGCCCTCTTTCAGGGAGATCTCGTATTTTCTGCTGCCCGTTATGGTCAGTATTTCGTTCTCATATTTATAATCTGTTCCCAGGATTCCACCGCTCACGATGAAGTCACCGGTGAGTCCTTCGCCCTTATACTGGGCTGTGACCACAGCATCTTCTGATCCGATTGTAAATCTTGTCGTGCTGCTGTAGACGTTTGCAAAAGTTCCTGAACCAGAATCCAGCGTCCATGACGAAAATTCTGATCCCGCCGGTAGAGATGCCGTGATCTCGATTACATCCCCAGTTCTATAAGCTCCGCTTCCAGTTCCATTATTTACCGTGAGGCTGTGCCCGGAAACATAGACCGCCTTTACGGACAGGCTGCTGTTTACTTTAAGCTGTGCCGTTTTCTGACTGGCCGTTCCGTTTAAGAATTCTCCGTTTCCGTTCGTGATCTCCCAGCGATCGAAACATAATTTTTCCGAAGATTTATCTTTCGCTGTGATCGTGACAGTGCTGCCCGGCGCATAGTTTTCCTGTCCCGGGGTGATGGTTCCGTCAGCAACTGTAACAGAATATCCACCTGTATAGTTCGCCTTGATCTCTGTATCCACATCGGACATCGTAAATGTTGTTCCGGAAGACAAAGGATCCGCAAACGTTCCGCTTCCTTTTTCAACCGTCCATCCTGCAAAATACAAGGTTTCTCCGGCTCCATCCGTGATCTTGGCACTCGCGCTGACCGGCACTTTCTCACCTTCCGCAAATTCGGACTCTGTTGAGGTGATCGTTCCTCCCGTAACAGTAAGGTTATGCGGTGTTCCAAACTTTACACGCATATACTTCTCTGACGCGGGCTCATATTTTCCTTCCCCGCGCAGCCCGAGAGCCGCGCTTCCCGGAGCTGAGTTTCCTGTATACAGTGTCGCTGTTTTTCCATTTTCAGGCGCTATCGTGATAGGACTCTGACAGATTTTTCCTGTGTCTCCGGACACCGTCGCTGTGACATTTCCTCCTGTGATCCGGATATTCGGTTCCGAATTAACATAAAAGTCTGTCGATCCAATACAATAACCGCCCCCGCTCTTGATCAGGTTTACATTTCCGCCGGAAATGACCAGGTTATCTGCACTCCCCGTACTTGCGCTGCTGGCAGCACCAGCTCCCAGACAGGTTCCATCTCCATTTGACCGCAGGGTCAAATCACCGCCGGAGATCGTAATATTTTTGCCTACCGGCACAGAATTTACATAGCAGCTGCCACCGATCGCCGCAGACCCGGAGCCGGCTGTGGCATCCAGACTTCCGCTTCCTGTTATCTCCAGCGGAGTCCCATGATTATCGATCGCCGCCGCAAGCTCAGCGCCCTTAAGAATATTTCTGCCTTCCAGCTTTAAGGTCACCTTTTTAAGTCCCGCATCGATATCAATTGCAGGAACCTTCTGTGCATTCGGATAAATATTGAGCTGTTCCAAAGTAACGGTACAGCTGCTCTTGATCTCAATAAATTCCCTTGTCGCTGTCCCAGAATCTGCCATTGTAACTGTATATGGACCAGATCCGGCGATCTCAACTCTTCCGTTTCCAGAATAGGTAACACCTTTTTCTGGAGTAACGGTAAGCTTCCCATTTCGTGTCTGTTCTCCATACTTGATCACCACACGGCTTCCCGGATAGTTGATGGTCTGCTCCTCTCCAATATCGACCGTGTATGTTTTGGTTTGATCAACTCCACGGAATTCTGCCGTTGCTTTTTTTCACTGGCTTTCAATGTAAAACTATTATTCTTACCATCGACCGTCTCTGGACCGATTGCAACAGCATTCACACTACGGTTATACTCTCCGCCCCGTGCCTCTACATCTCCGCCGGAAATCACAACAGTTCCCGATGTTCCCTTATATCCACCACCGATTCCAGCTCCAACAGATGCTGCTGCATAAACAGATCCACCAGCGATTGTAATCATACCACCGCCAATTCCCGCCGAACCAGATCCGATTCCGGCTCCACTGTCCGATTCCGTTTCTTTTTCCGTTCCTTTATCTGTCAGCCTCATTCCAGAACAAGCTGCCACTTTTCCGCTTTCAATCGTGATCTCGCCATGTCCCTCTCCGCTGTTTCCTCCGATTCCAGCTCCATAAGCGCGCGCAAACGAATACAGGACATCCTGATCAGATCCTGCCCGGATCGTCAGGCTGCTTCCTTCCGGCACATGGATCGCCGCGCCGGAGTTGCTGACTGTATACAGGTTATTCATTCCGGAGAGAACCAGCGTCACATCCGCTCCCTTTTCAAGTTCAATACAGGACATTTGAACTGTATTCGCATTTGCGGTTTCAATTGACACACCCTTTAAAGTGATCGTCGCAAAAACACCCTTCTTCACCGTGATCACATGATCCGTTCCAGTCGTCTTTTCATATGTGCCGCTGATCGTGTAATCGCCGTTCTTATCAATGATCACTTTCCCATTCTTCAGATCATACTCTGCTTCGGCACTCAATGTCCTGAGAAGCGCATTGGTGTCCGATGCCTTAAGCTTCAATAATTCATCTTTTTTCGCCCTCTGCGGTTTTCTCACCGTGTCTGACTGTGTCGCTTTCTCCTTCACTGCATCACTCGCCGTATATACTTCAAAATCAGTATCCGGTCGAATCATAGCTGATTCCGCATACACTGGTGATATGATCGTGGATCCCACCATCACTGCCGTCAATAATCCTGCCATCCATCTTCTAAAATTATATCTCATGCGATCCGCCTCCCTCTTATCTTCAAGTCTCTGTCGCCAGAATATCATTAGAAAACAAGGCGTGTCAATCGGTTCGACACAAGATGTCAAAATTCTGCACGAAATGCAAAAGAAAAGACCAGGAACATCTCTGCCCCTGGTCCTTCAAAAAATCCTTTATCATTTATCCTGGATCCATATCAGTCATTCTCAAATACCGGCTCGGTCGGCTCGCCGTAATCTTCCGTGGAGCTTGCTGCCTCGTCATTGATATGCGTCAGGATCCCGCTGGAATTCACTTTATATTTATTTCCATCGCGGTCCTTTACCGTCGTATTCTTGGAGATACGTCCGGAGCTGTTTACCACATACGTCTGATAACCGCCGTTTCCATTCGGGATACTGATCAGAGCGTAACGGCTCGAGCTGTCTGCCTGCTGAAGTTTTCCCATATAATAAAGGTATCCGTTCTTCACGCCGTTTGTTCCGCGGCCCGCATAGGTCCCTTCATTGAAATAAAACGTGGTCTTATTTCCATCGCCCTCCTCGACGGTCATTTTTCCTTTTACTGAGGTTCTGGATGACTCATCAAAGTAGTAGGACGTATATTCGCTGGTCGATCCGATCCGTACCTTCTTTAATCCTTTGACCGGATTTCCTTTCTGGTCGAAGAGATACGTCTTTCCATTGATGCGGACAAAATCGCTCGTGGACGCTTTTCCGTCTTCCGGTCCGGTCTTTGGCTCGCCGTTTTTATCAAAATAATACCATACGACCGGCTCATCCACATTGTCCTGAAGCTGTTCCGGCGGGTTTAAGGAAAGCCAGCCTGAGATCGCCGCGCCGACTGTAGCGTTCTGGATCCCGCTCTCCGCGAAATATCTCCAATCCGCAATCGAACTCTTACTTGAATTTTCCGGATCACCGTCTAAATACACCCAGCCGGTGCGCATCCGTCCGTCTGCGTCAAAGCAATAGTATTTTCCATCGATCTTTGTTACCTTATACTCTCCGCCGTCATCGCTGGTCGACGGGCTCTGCTTCTTTCCGCTTGCGGAAAAATAGAACCAGTACTTTCCATCATCGCTTTCCGTTCCGTAAAGGCTGCTGTCCTCATCCTTCGGCTCCAGATATCTCCATCCTGTCACCATCGCTCCGCTGGAGCTTAAATAGTAATCCCCATCTTCGGTCCAGCCGGTCTGCATGATTCCGTCAGCGTCAAAGTAATAACTTTTTCCATCGATCTTCTTCCAGGTGTCCTTTGTGACTTTTCCGCTGGAACCGAAGTAGAACCAGTAGGTCTGACTGTCTCTGCTGTACGGGGACGCGATCTGCATCCACTTATCCGCCACCATGATTCCGTTAGCATCCACATAGTAATCGTTGTCGGCCCAGCTGTTGACCGCCATTTCACCGCTGTTATTTAAATATCTCCAGAGATTGTCCGCGCCCTTTTTCCACTCATTCGTCACGCGGTTTCCGTTTTTATCAAGATACGTCCATATATTATTGGAAAGCGCCCAGCCTTCCGCTGCGTAGGCGTTCATCGTCAGACATCCGAAAGTCAGGACCGCCGCTGCTGCCAGTATTCTTAACCCTTTTTTCTTCACTCGCTCCGTCTCCTTCCTGTACCCCAAAAGGCGCATAACTATCGCCAACATCCATTCCGGATCAGCTTCGCCGA
>OHAM01001253.1_pt1 | contig 16394 bp, 15 predicted proteins | sample 1577161 | NCBI WGS metagenome assembly OHAM01 (sample SAMEA3541583, study PRJEB24748) | human gut metagenome | biome: human gut; feature: human-associated habitat; material: faeces | place: China | collected 2012
ATAGGAATTACGTTCACATCGGTGCAATATTCGCGGTTTTCGTCAGCAGGAACATTCCGTGGAGATGCCGCCGAAGGAACTGGAGCTTCTGTATTTCCTAGCTTCCTCACCGAACCAGGTCTTCACCAGAGAGCAGCTCTTAGACCATATCTGGGGCTACGAATACATCGGAGACACCCGCACCGTAGACGTACATATCAAACGTCTCCGGGAAAAGATCAAGGATCACGCCAACTGGGCGCTGACCACCGTGTGGGGCATTGGATATAAATTTGAAGTGCGGAAGTAAAAAAGTAGACAGGCACCTTTCAAGGTGTCTGTCCACTTTTTTACTGGATCCAGGCTCCGTCTCCGCCGACGTAGCAGCCATCCGGAGTCCGGCTATTTACAAGCATGGCTCCGGTGCTGTCCGTGTAATACCATTTTCCGTTATCCTCGATCCATCCGCAGCGCAGATAACCATTCATTCCAAAGCAATACCAGATTCCGTCTATCTGCACCCAGCGGCCCACCGGGTAGCTTCCATCTTTAAACTGGAACCATTTGCCGCCCTGGTCAATGCACCAGTGGTTGCCCTGTGCGGTGGAAAAATCCTGTCCGCTGCCTGCTGCCACACCGGGACCTCCGGTGCTGGCTGGATTTCTTCCGGTATCCCCGGGGCCTCCGGAAACATATTTTCCATCTCCGGGACCTCCGGAATAGCTGTGGCGGTAATCATAGCTGAGATCATCTGCTTCCTCCGCAGTCAGAAACATGGTATCGGAACTTACCCACTCTCCCTTTGCCGATCCGCTTCCCACAGCACGTACCATAAAGCAGTAGTTGCCCCTGCGGGTCATGTGACCGGCAAAATCATAGGCATTATCGTAAACCGATGCGGTACTCATCACAGAAGAATCGTTCCGGTACAGCTTCACCTGATAATACCGGGCTGACGTGTTGTCCGTCCAGGTACCACTGCCGGAATCTCCGTCCCATCTTACATTCTCAACATTCAGATCCGTGCCGGGATCCGGCGCCGCAAACCCGCTGACCACTCCAGCCAGGCTCATCCCCATGACAAGCAACATGCCTGCAATACATTTCCCTGTTTTTTTCATACGCGTTCTCCTTCTTTACTCTTACAGATTCGTTGCCAGGGGCAGGGAAAAGATAAACTCCGATCCCACGCCTTCTGTGCTGACTACATCAATATTTTCCCCATGTGCCTGAATGATTTCTTTTACAATGGCCAGCCCCAGTCCGGTGCCTTTTTTATCTTTTCCGCGGGACAGATCAGACTTATAAAACCGGTCAAAAACCTTTTGTACACTGTCTTTCGGAATGCCAATGCCCGTATCCTTCACGGAAACAAAAATCTTTTCATTTTTAATGCGGGTCTGGATATAAATCGTGGAATCCTGATGACTGAACTTGATGGCATTGTCAATCAGGTTATAAAGCACCTGCTGGATCTTTCCCAGATCTGCATACACCATCTGCATGCTGTCCGAAAAGGTCAGTTCGAAATTAATATTCTTCTTTTCACAGGTTCCCTCAAAGGAAGCCGCTGTGTCTTTGATCACACGGTTGATATCAAAGCTTGACCTCGAAAGATATCCCTTACTGTCTAAGGAATTTAACGTCAGCATACCCTGTGTCAGCTTGGTCAGGCGCTCCGTCTCCGAAATCACACGGGTCAGATATTTTTCATACATTTCCGGCGGAATCGTTCCGTCTATAATCGCTTCCAGATAGCCTTTGATAGATGTCAGCGGAGAACGGAAATCATGAGAGACATTGGCGATAAAGTTTCTCTGATATTCCTCCAGCTTGTTCAGCTCACCGGACATATAGTTTAGCGTACCGGCCAGATAGCCCATCTCATCCCGGGTATTCAGATCAATCCTGTACTCCAGATTGCCGGCCGCATATTCATTGGCACCCTCCGTGATCTTCTGCAGCGGAAAATACACAGTCTTCGTGAACACCAGCAAAATGATCAGGGACAGGATAAACAGGATCGCTGCCGTTATGTAAATCACATTCAGATTTGAATTGCTCATCTCCCAGATCACGCTCATAGGAAGATGCACCAGCACATAGCCGTAGGTATTGTAATTTCCCGTAATGGGTGCGGAAACACTTAAAACATCATACGGAAAGAGCCCGTAGTAAGTTCCGGTACAATAAGACTTATTGCCTGTCGCCGTCGGATCAAATCCTTCGATGGCTGTCCCGGCCCGCTTATTCTGTTCGCTGTCCACCACAATGATGCCCTGGCGGTTCACCACCCAGATCTCCGCCCGCACAAACTTGGCCACGGCCTGAAGCTGCGGGTAGACGGAATCCAGATCCTGCTTCTTCCCCTGATACACACTGCTGTAAGCTGACGCGATCAGATTCGCCTCGTCATACATGGCTTCCGCCTGGTTTTTTACCTGATTTTTGTTCATCAGCTGCGCGGATAAGGTCGCAATCGACGCAAAGCCAAGCAGACCGAATACCAGATAGCCCAAGATAAATTTATAGTAAAGTGAATGCTTCATAGATACATAAAACCCCTTATTCTGTAATGGATGTCCTGATTATATTCATTCTAACACAAAATAAGGCTGAAATAAACAAACAAAAAGCACGCCTGGCAGCGTGCTTTCCGTTTAGGAGTTGAGTTTCTGATTTCACGGGTCAGATGAAACCAGACGAAATGTATAGAATATTCACATGTAGTTAGTTGCGGCTAACTGTCATTATATTAGCATATGCTAACTGTTTTTGCAAGCCCTTTTTTCAAATTTTTTTAATTTTTTATCTGCTGCGGTCCTGGTATTCAGACGGAGAGATTCCGATCAGCTTCTTAAACTGGGCGCTGAAATAGGCTGTGTCGGAATATCCTACCTGCTCTGCCACTTCGTAAACCTTCACACGGCAATCCTTCAGCAGGGACATGGCTTTTTTCATGCGATACCGCGTTAAATAGCTGGTGAAGGTATAGTCCGTTTCCTTTTTGAACACACGGCTTAAATACCCTTCGCTGATTTCCAGTTCTCCTGCCACGGTACTGATATTGATATCCTCCCGGAAGTGTTCCCGGATCAGCTGTACAGCCTGCTCTACGTATTTATTCTTCGTATTTTTCACCGGATTTAACCGGAACACCGGCATATCCTGCTCCTTCGCCGCTTTTGACTCCAGCGCCTCTTCCTGCCCCTGAATACGGCGCACCACAAGCTCCAGTTCACCGTCTTTGAGCGGCTTCAGCAGATAGTCACTGACACCAAGGCGAAGCGCGCTCTGGGCATACTTGAAGTCGCTGTAGGCCGTCAGGATGATAAATTTTGCCTGGCAGCCATTTTCCCGCAGCTTCGCGATCATCTCCACGCCATCCATGCGGGGCATCTTCACATCTGTCACCACAATATCCGGCGACAGGCGTTCCACCAAAGCTGCGCCCTCCTCCCCATTGGCCGCTTCTCCCACGACGACACAGCCCAGGGCAGACCAGTCAATGGTCAGGATAATGCCCTTGCGGGCCATTGTCTCATCTTCCACCACTACTACTCTATTCATGTTCCACTTCCTTCCAAAATGGCAGCCTCAGCGTCACAGTAGTGCCGTCTTCCGCCACTTCCGCATGCATACCGTACTCCTCTCCATAGTAAATCTTTAAAATCTGGATCACATTGAAAAGGCCCAGATGTCCATCCCGCTTTGCCGGTGCCGGGCTGTTGATCCAGTCCACCATATCCCGGCTCATTCCGCAGCCATCATCCGTCACGGAAATGCTTAAAGCACCGTCCTTCTGGGCCGCGTAAATACAGATATAGCCATTATCACATCCATCCAGGCCATGAATGATGGCATTTTCGACCAGCGGCTGCAGAATCATTTTGGGGATCATGCTTTCTTCCAGAAGATCTGGAATTTCTGTTTCATAGAGGAACCTTCCGCTGAACCGGATCTTCTGGATGCGGATATAGCTGTCTATGGTATCCAGCTCCTCCCTCAGGGTGATGAATGGCTTGCTGGAAATGCTTTTTCTTAAGATTACTGCCAGGTTTTCCGCCAGCACCGCAATCTCCGGGATCTGATTGATCTTGGCATTCCACTTAATGGTATCCAGTGTGTTATACAAAAAATGTGGATTTAACTGTGTCTGATACAGGCGCAGGGTCGTCTCATTTAAATCCTTCTGCTGCTGCACCTTCTCCTCCAGGTATGTTTTCAGATCACGTACCATACCGTTAAAGCTGTCTGTCAGCCTTCCCAGTTCATCGGTACGGGTACTGTTGACACGGATGTTTAAATCTCCTGCCTTAACCTTTTCCATGGCCTTATCCAGCTGGCTGACCGGCTTTACAATATTCCGGGTCAGCGCGCCGGAGATCATCATGGACAGGACCAGGCTCAGCAGGGACATGGCCAGGACCACCGTTCCCATCGTCTGCATGGCCGGGGAACTGATGGGCGCCTGACGGCACAGGATCACATAAAACCCACGCTCCGGTTCCTGCATCCACAAATACTGTGTGTCTTCCTCCTCATTCATGTTGGTCTCATCATAGTCTGATCTGGAACAGTACAGAAGCCGCTTATGGGAATCCAGAAGCCAGATGGTATCTGTCTGGGAATAGAAGCCGCTGAAAACATTATCAAAATTTTCCCGGGTAAAATCCAGCACCAGATATCCGGTCCTGGCTCCGCCGGGATTTTCTATCGCGTAAGCCCCCTGCATCAGCACACGGTCATCATTCAGTGTCAGGTATGGATCTGTGCGGTACCAGGTCATGCCCGCCTGTCCGGATGCTTTCTTTAAAATACCCCAGTACACAGGCAGAGAATCTGCCCGCGACAGTGTATCCGTGGTAAACCGCAGCTTTCCGCCCACATCGTACACACTGATCTGGGCATGTCCGTAGATTTCCTGCGAAGCCTGATATAAAGAAACGTACATGCCCCGCTGCATTTCTATCGTAGTGGTATCGATCATATAGCGGGACACGGTACCGTTCCTTGTAAGTTCCCGGCACGCTTCCTCACAGTCATCCAGAAGCGCTGCAAAACGGCTGCGGATCTCCGTAATCTGCCGGTTCGCCTCCTGCTCACTCTGGCGGTTCAGGGAAGCTGTAAACAGCCGCACCATGACCACGCTGGTTAACAGAAGCGGAACCAGTGTTACCAGAAAGCAGGCCAGAAAAACCTGGTCCCGGAACGAAAGGGTTTTATGCTTCATGCTCCGCCCTCCCTTCCGTCTGCCTGCTGCCACAACATGTCTGCCTGCTGTTTTGCTTCCGAAAGCTCAGCCTTTCCTGCCTCCGGAAGCGGCAGCTTTTCCATCGGATCCATGCCTTTTTCCGCAGCTGTGTCCGTCCGCACGGAACGGCGGTTCCGGCTCACTGCCATGATCTTCTGCGCGTCACGGCTGACCGTAAAATCCAGAAAGGCCAGGGCTTCTTCTTTATGGCTGCTTCCGGCGCGGACTGCCGTACCGTCCAGCACCATCGCAGTTCCCTCCTCCGGATAAATATAATCCACATCGGCTCCGCCGCTGCGAAGCGTCTGAGCCGCCGCCTCCGTGGTCACACCAACCGAATAACGCCCGTCCAGGATCCCCTCATTGACCTGCTCCACGCTTTTTAAGACCTCATAATTCAGATTTTCCGCCAGTTTTCCAATATAATCCTCACCGCTCTGACTGCCAAGCATGGCTGCCGCAAGTGCCAGGGCAGAAACATCAGACTGCTCCGGATCCGCAAAGGCCACACGCCCCTGCCACCGGGGCTCCAGCAAACTCTCCCAGCCCACCGGAAGCTCCCTGTAGGTCACCACATTGGTGTTGTACATGATTACCAGCGGCAATACTGAAAAACCGGTCCAGAAATGGTCCGGTGACACATACCGGCTGTCCAGCATTTTGGCCTCACTGCTCTCACAGGGAAACCACAGCTCTTTATATTCATCCAGAAGTTCTGTGTTCACGCCAAAGGCCAGATCCCATTCTGCCGGCTGATCCGGTCCGCGCTTTCCATCTCCGTTTCGCTCTGTCTGTTCCTGCGCAAGCCAGGTCCGGATCTCTTCCGATGTTCCCGCCTGCACTTCAACTATCAGACCGGTACGCTCTTCAAATTCCTTTACCACCGGCTCATAAACCGGAAGCTCCAGATCCGTACAGACCACCAGATCTGCCTGCCGCGTAAGCGGCGGCTCCGTCCTGCGCCCACAGCCAGAAATAAAGACTGCCAAAACGAACAACGCCGTTTTTCTAAAATTTCTGCTTTTCATCCAGTCATTCCCCTCAAAATTCAGCCATTTCAAAACAAAAAATCCCCGTTCTCCGGACTTCTGCCATTTTCGTGACTTCATGGATTTCCCGTATCTTCACTGATACGGCCTTATCACTATATTATAGCAGAAATCCCGGAAAAACGGAGATTTTGCAGGACATTTACAGTCCCAAAAACTTCTCAAATACTTCACAGAGCAGCACAGCCTCATGCTCCGTCTGCATCTCGCAGAAGATGCGAAGCAGCGGTTCCGTTCCGGAAAACCGGGCGCTGACCCAGCCTCCATTTTTTAAGTAAACCTTGCAGCCGTCCATGTAGGAAACATGATCAATCTCAAATGGGATCTCCGGCAATGCCTGGTCCATCATCAGGGTCTTGTGGATGCGTTCCTTTTCCTCTGCCGTGAAACGGTACGCGCGCTCTTCCATGTGGATCTCGCCGTACTCCTTGCGGATGTCCTCAGCAATCTCAGAAAGCTTCTTGCCGCTGACTGCCATCATCTCCACCAGAAGGGAAGCCGCGTAAATACCATCCTTGCCATGGATATGGCCCTTTACTGTCAGACCGCCGGAGGATTCACCGCCAATGATAGCATCGGTCTCCTGCATCTTTGCGGAAATATACTTAAAGCCCACCGGCACCTCATAGCATTTCTGGCCGAAGCTCTCTGCCACCTTGTCCAGCACATGGGTAGTAGACAGGTTGCGCACCGCCGGGCCGCGCCAGCCGCGGTATTTCAGCAGATAATAATACAGCATGACCAGAATGGTATTTGCGTGAAGGTAATGTCCCTTATCATCAATCACACCCAGACGGTCCGCATCACCATCGGTGGCAATACCGATGTCACAGTATCGGTCCAGCACATAATTCTGGAGGCTGCGCAGCGTGCTTTCTGTCGGAGCCGGCATCTTGCCGCCAAACAGCGTATCATGCTGGGAATTGATAGTCTCAACAGTGCAGCGGGCAATGGAAAGGATCGTACAGAGCGCCGTCAGGCTCACACCGTACATCGGATCAATGGCAATACGCAGGTCGCGCTCCCGGATGGCATCCAGATTGATAAGGGAAATGATGTTGTCCAGATACTCATTCATCGGGTTCATCTCCACCACCCGGCCGCTCTTCACCAGCTCCTGGTATGCATGCGGCGGCATCTGTCCGTTCTCCTCCGGATCCGGCACGTAGAGTTTCTCTGCCTGCTCCAGATATTTCTCAATATCTGCTGTCTGATGTTCGTCTGCGTCGCGGCCGCCTCTTGTGAATACCTTGATACCGTTGTAGATAGCCGGATTGTGACTGGCTGTTACCATCATGCCATAGCTGAGATCATGCTTCATCACATAGAACATGATGAGCGGGGTCGGGGAACTGCGGTCCACAAACAGCACCCTGATTCCCTGCTGCCCCAATATTTCACAGGACCAGATAACAGCCTCTTTGGAAAGGAAACGCCGGTCATAACCGATCACCACCGGCTTGTCCTCCACATGCTCTGCCTTGATTTTCAAAGACATGGCCAGTGCAAGCTTCTGAATATTTTCTTTCGTAAACTCTTCGCCAATGATGGCTCTCCAGCCACCAGTGCCAAATTTTATCATAACCACACCTCTCTTTTATAAGAGCTCCGGCGGCCTCTCAGACCGCCGAACGCTGTAGCTGTTTCCGGATCAGACAACCGATACCCTGCCCTTGCTGACTTTCAGGAAAATCAGCAGGGAAATCACAGTGCTGACCGTCAGGATGGAGGCCAGCGCTGCCGCGGTACCGAAGCTGTTTCGTACCACCTCCGTGTAGATCGCAACAGAAATCGTGCTAGTCTTGCCGCCATACAGCATAACGCTGGAGGACAGCTCATTGATACAGGTGATCCAGCTTAAGATCGCGCCGGAGAGAACTCCCGGTGCCATCAGTCTGGCAGTCACATTTACAAAGGTCTTCATCGGGGATACACCCAGGCTGATGGAAGCCTCTTCCACGCTCACATCCATCTGCTGCAGGAATGCACTGCCGGAACGGACGGTATAAGGCAGCTTGCGGACAATAAACGCAATGATCATGATCATAGCGGTACCGGTCAGGATCACCGGCTGTTTGTTGAAGGCAACGATCAGGCTGATACCGAGGACAGCGCCCGGAATGACAAACGGGAACATGATCAGAAGATCCATGAGCTGGCCAGCCAGCCCTTTCTGGCGCACGACGATGTAAGAGATCAGCATGCCCAGGATGATAATGAACACGATCGCGATCGAGGAGAATACGAAGGTGTTGCGGATATTGGTCCACAGACGGTTGAAGATCGTTGCATAGCTGTCCAGACTAAAGCCCTTCTGGAATCCGGTAAAATCACATTTGATAAAGCTGCTGACGATCACCACGATCTGCGGCATAATACCGATCAGAGTAACGAGCAGTACCGGCAGGGTAACCAGGAAACGCTTTCCACCGTGAAGAACTTCTTCCTTCGGCGGGCGCATGGCAGTCATCACATAGTTTTTGCGGCTCACGAAATATTTCTGAACCAGAAGAACAGTGGTGGAGCAGAGTACTACCACAACAGAAAGGGCACTTGCCAGATGGGCATTTCCTCCGATCTCACTCATGTACTCATTGTATACAAGAACCGGAAGAACCATATAGCCCTCGCCGATCAGCATCGGGGTGCCGAAGTCTGCCAGGCTGGTCATGAATACCATGATCGCGCCTGCCGCGATGGACGGAGCCACAACCGGAAGGGTAATGGTTAAGAGACGGCGCAGCTTGTTGCTGCCCAGGTTCTCTGCCGCTTCCTCAATGCTGGAGTCAATGCTTCCCATGGCACCTGATGTATACAGATACACGTATGGGAAAAGCTTAAACGTAAATACCAGGATGATTCCCAGCTTGCCGTAAATACTCGGCAGATGGATCCCGATATTGGCAAACAGCCTTGTCACAAAACCTGCACGGCCAAACAGCATGATCCAGCTGTAGGCACCGATGAACGGCGGGCTCATCAGACTCATGATAATAAAAATATGAATGAAGCTCTTGCCAAATACATTATAGCGGGACATGATATACGCGATCGGAACTCCTACCAGAAGCGTGGTGCAGGTGGTCACAATCGATACAAACAGGCTTCGTCCCAGCGCCGAATAGTAATACTTCTTCGTAAAAAACCGGATGTAGTTTTCAAAGGTGAATCCGGCCGTCTTGTTGGAAAAGAAGCTTCGGGTGATCAGGGTGCAAAACGGATAGATCAAAAAGATCAGCATAAATCCGATCACTACCACCTTGACCCAAAACCAGAAATCCAGTTTTTTCCGGGATGTTACCATGAAATCACCTCCTGGGTTGCCGCATCGTATACGCCCACTGCGTTGATGTCAAAGTTGACCTTCACCTGCTCGCCATCCGGGCGCACCATCTGCACATCCTTGGTGTACTCGTTGAGCTGCAGGGTCTGTCCGTTGTTCAGCTCAATCTCATACTCAATGAAATCGCCCAGGAAGGTGGACATCACGATCCTGCCCGGAAGTCCGTTTTCCTTGTCAAAGAACAGCTGCTCCGGTCTGGCGGAAATGATGCCCTTGCCGGTAAATGGCTTTTTTAACTTACAGGTGATGCTGCACTCATCCTTGACATTTAAAACCGCCGCCTCCGGATTTTTGCCATCCACCTCACACTCCACAAAGTTAGACACGCCGATAAATCCGGCTACAAAGGTATTTTCCGGTTTCTTGTAAATGGCTTCCGGCGTTCCCACCTGCATGATATTGCCTTCTTTCATGACGGCAATCCGATCCGAAATAGCCAGTGCTTCCTCCTGGTCATGGGTAACGTAAATGGTAGTAATGCCGAGTCTTCTCTGCAGCTTCTTGATGGCGGTCCGCATCTGCACGCGGAGCTTCGCGTCCAGGTTGGAAAGCGGCTCATCCATTAAAAGAACGCCCGGCTCAATCACAAAGGCTCTGGCCAGTGCCACACGCTGCTGCTGGCCTCCGGAAAGTTCGTTCGGCTTTCGGTCCTTTAACTGGCCGATCTGGACCAGTTCCAGTGCCTCTTCCACCTTGCCCGGTATCTGATCCTTCGGACATTTCTTTGCTTTCAGTCCGTATGCCACGTTCTCTGCTACCGTCAGATGCGGAAAGATCGCATAATTCTGGAATACCATGCCAATATCACGCTTATGCGCTTCCAGATTGTTGATGACCTTGTCATCGAAACAGATCTCACCACCGTCCACGCTGTTAAATCCCGCGATCATACGAAGCAGGGTGGTCTTTCCACAGCCGGAAGGTCCAAGCAGGGTAAAGAACTCACCCGGCCGGATTTCCAGGTCCACTCCATTTAACGCAGTGAAATTCCCGTATTTTTTTACGGCTTTTTTTATGATAACTGCATGACTCATATTCATTCCTCCATTCCTTCATAACCGAAAAGGCTGCCCGCCCGCTTGGGGCAAGGCAGTCTTTCCGTTTTCGCTCAGCTGTTTACTTGCTGTATCTCACGATTCAGTGTTTGCATTTTCTTTGCCGGTGTTCTTAAAATTAATCTACCATGATATCATTGAAATGCTCGATATTGGCTTCCTTCTCATTTGCTGCCCAGTCAAAGTCATAATCAACTAATACCAGGTCATCCAGCTTCGCCATACCATCGCCAACTTCCATATCGCTGCGAACCGGACGACGTCCCCAGTTCTGGCTCTGCTCAGTCTGGCATTCTTTTGAAGTAACAAAATCAATGAACAGCTTTGCGTTCTCTTCGTTCGGGCATCCCTTAACCAGTGCAACACCATCCGGAACTGCGCTGGTGCCGTCTTTCGGATATACAAATCCAACGGATGGATCATCTGCGTATTTGATTGCGGATTTCTCAATGGTAATTCCTACATAGAACTCACCGTCAGCTACCATCTTGTGACACTTACCGGAAGAGTCAACGATCTTGCCATCCAGATTGTCATACAGCTTCTTGATGAAATCCCATCCGGCTTCCTTGCCGCCATGTCCAAGGATCATGGTGCACAGCTGGGTGTATGCGGAACCGGATTTAGACGGCAGACAGTAAGCAATTTTACCCTTCCACTCCGGCTTGGTTAAGTCTTCCCAGGACTCCGGAATGGTTAAACCATCTTTTTCAATTAAGTCTTTGTTATAGAAGATAACCATCGGAAGCGGGCTCTCGCCGATCCACAGGCCATCCGGGTCTTTGTATGCATCGCCGATAAATTCATCGTTTGCGCATACATACGGCTGGAAGTACTCCTTAAATGCTGCCAGTGAGTCTGCACCGCCGCCCCACAGTACGTCTGCGATCGGGTTTGCGGACTCTGCCGCGATTCGGTTGCAAAGCTCACCGGTTCCGGCTGCTACCACCTCAACCTTTACGTTCGGATATTTCTCCATGAACAGGTTTACACCTGCATTCAGCGGATCTGCGTCATGCGGGGAATATACGACTACACTGCCGGTATAATCTTCCGGAGCCTTCTCGGCCGTTTCCTCTTTGGAAGCTTCCTCTGCCTTAGATTCCTCTGCTTTTGTCTCTTCGGCCTTGGTCTCTGCCGGTGCTGCTGTTGTCTCTGCTGCCTTTCCGCCGCCGCATGCGGTCATACTCAGAGCCATAAGTGCCGCTAACGATGCTGCAAACCAACGTTTTTTCATAATACCTCTCTCCTTTTCACGTTCTTGCTAATGTCACGTTCTCCGGGAATGAAGCTGTGAGCGAATGAGAAGCTGTCATTTTCCCTTGTTGATGTATTTATTATATGATTGTTTTGTGCATTTTTCCATTTGTATTTCTGACTTTTCTTTTGTAATTCTGAACTTTGTATAATCATTCTGCATTTCATCTCTTTCTTTTGTGCAGTATTCGTTAATTCGCATTCCTGCTCGCAGACACATACAGCCACAGCAAAAAGGACCTGCCCGCAGGCAGATCCTCTCTTATCATTCGCTCTGATTCTGTAATTGCTTTACACTTCATCCTTCCAGTGCAGCCGGTGCAGATGGCCTTCCATATTCATCTTCTCAAATCCGTTCTGGCGCAGTGCCTCATACAGCACGATCGCCACCGAATTGGAGAGGTTCAGGGAACGGATATCGCCCCACATGGGAATGCGCACACAGTTTTCCTTGTGCTCCACCAGAATTTCTTCCGGGATTCCGGCACTTTCCTTGCCGAACATGATATAGCAGTCCGGCTCGTACTCAACCTCAGTGTAGGTTTTCGGCGCTTTGGTAGTAGCCATGTAGATCTTCGCCCCCGGATTGCGGTCCAGAAAATCCTGAAAGTCGGAATACACGGTAACATCCAGCTTATCCCAGTAGTCCAGTCCGGCACGCTTTACGGCCTTCTCATTCAGCTTAAAGCCCAGAGGCTCGATCAAGTGCAGACGGGTGTTGGTGGCCACACAGGTGCGGCCGATATTTCCGGTATTCATCGGCATTTCCGGCTCAAATAATACAATGTTCATCTTTCTTACTCCGTTTTTCCGTCCAGACGGTCTACAAACCGTTTGATGCGGCTTAAGGCCTCCTTCAGACTCTTTAAGGAATAGGCATAGGATACGCGCAGGAATCCTTCTCCGCAGTCACCGAAGGCGGTTCCCGGTACAACTGCCACCTTTTCTTCCCGCAGCAGGCGGGTCGCAAACTCATCGGAGGTCATGCCAAACCGCTTGATGCTCGGGAACATATAGAACGCGCCCTGCGGCTCAAAGCAGTCCAGATGCATCTCCTCAAACGCATTGATCAGGAAACGGCGACGCTGGTCATAGGACTCACGCATGTGCTGTACGTCTTCATCGCCATTGCGCAGCGCTTCCACTGCAGCGTACTGACTGGTGGTCGGTGCACACATGATGGCATACTGATGGATCTTCAGCATCTGTTTTAAGATCACTTCCGGCGCACAGGCATAGCCCAGACGCCATCCGGTCATGGCAAAAGCCTTGGAGAAACCATTGATCAGAACGGTGCGCTCCTTCATGCCCGGCAGAGATGCAATGGATACATGATCCTCTTTCGCATAGGTCAGCTCTGAGTAAATCTCATCTGAAATAACAAACAGATCTTTCTCAAGGATGATCTCAGCAATCTTCTCCAGATCTTCCCGCTCCATGATGGCACCGGTCGGATTGTTTGGGAACGGCAGCACCAGAATTTTTGTCTTCGGGGTGATCTTTTCCAGTAATTTCTCCGGAGTTAAGCGGAAACGGTCTTTCTCCTCCAGCTCGATCGGCACAGGGACACCGTCTGCCAGCACACAGCACGGTGTGTAGGACACGTAACTCGGCTGCGGGATCAGCACTTCATCTCCCGGATCGATCATGGCACGCATAGCTGCATCAATGGCTTCGCTGCCACCCACGGTAACCATGATCTCATGGTCCGGGTCATAGCAGATATTGCAGCGGCGCTCCAGATAGTTGTGGATCTCAATCTTTAAGTCCTTTAAACCGGCGTTGGAGGTATAAAAGGTACGTCCCTTTTCCAGAGAGTAGATGCCCTCCTCACGAATGTGCCATGGCGTGTCAAAATCCGGCTCGCCTACACCAAGGGAAATCGCATCCTTCATCTCACTGACGATATCAAAAAATTTACGGATCCCGGACGGCGGGATAGAAACGATTTTTTCATTTAATGGGTTTCTCACGGTGTAATCAGCATCCTTTCATCCTGGACCTCATCGCAGAGGACTGTTCCGTGGTCCTTATATTTTTTCAATACAAAATGAGTTGCCGTGCTTAAAACAGAATCCAGCGGAGCCAGCTTGTCAGAAACAAACTGCGCTACCTGGCGCATGGTCTTGCCCTCGATAAATACGGTGAAATCGAAAGCACCGGACATTAAGTATACTGCATTCACCTCGCTGTACTGGTAAATGCGCTCCGCGATCTTGTCAAAGCCCATGCCGCGCTGGGGAGTTACCTTTACCTCGATCAGCGCAACCACTTTTTCCTCACTGGTATTGTCCCAGTTGATCAGGGTGTGATAACCACAGATAATGTGTTCTTTCTCCATCTCGGCAATCTCATTGGCGACCGCGACTTCGCTCTCCCCTAAAAGAATCGCCAGGTCATGGATATCGATTCTGCTGTTCTTTTCGATTACCGCCAAAATTTTCTCTCTCATTTTTTGATTGCCTCCTTGTATAGTTGTATCTATGTGGAATCCCGATTTCTTCTTTTTACTTGAAAAAATCGGGAATCACTTTCGTTATTTCATCGGGCTGCGGGCGCTCCAGAAAGCCCCGCCCCTCCTGCACGATCATTTCCCGTGCAATGCCTTTGTTCACCCGGCCGATAACCTGGGCCGGAATATGTTTTTCTGCCAGTATACGGACAAGCTGCCCGCCGTTGTCTGCTGTGAGGAGCACGCATCCCCAGCTGTAAAGCCGGTAAGGATTTAACTCCAGCCGCTCGCAGACCTCCACGGTCTCCTGCCGCATGGGAATCTGGCGCAGATAAAATTCCACGCCGGTCTCATAAGCTCCGGTCAGATTCCAGATGGCGGTTAAAATGCCGCCCTCACCTGCCGGTTCCCATTCTGCCGCACCGCAGGAGCGCCAAAACTCCGGACTTACCGGGCAAAGCGGCGCAGCGTCTGCAATTTCTTCCATATATTCATCGGAAAACCAGCGGGACAGCTCTTCCTTTGCTGCCTCCGCCAGCTTTACCGTACCAGCGAGTCCCGCGTAGCCTGCCACAACCAGATCCTGTCCGGCCTGCAGAAGGCCCGTGTTCTCGCGCTCAATCTTTCGCATCATATCAATTCAAACCTTTCACAGCGGATTCCTGTACACGCAGACACATCTGACCGCTTTTGCTGCCGCACTTGTTCAAAAACATGCGCTCTTTTACTGCTCCCCGGGACCCTCTGCCGCAGGAGCCGGCGCTGCGCCCGGTCCGCCGGAAGAGTTCTCTGACGGCTGGCTTACTGCCCCCGGTCCTACCACCTGGCTCTGGGACGGCTGCGGTGCCGCAGTCTCTGCAGGTGCTTCCTGTTCCGGTGTGGTTTCTGACGGCTGAGCCGGATTTTCTACTGCTGGTGGGACCTCCGGAGCGGCTGGTCCCACCAGAACAATGGCTTTCGATGGGTTGTATGTGTCGGTGTGCAGAATCGTTCGTTCTTTTTCTACACCATCTACCGTTACCACCTTCCACAGTCTGGATTTGTAACCGATATGCGCAGACTGGACCTTTTTCGTCTGCCCAGGCATTAAAGAATGATCTACCTTTTGCTGCGGTGCACCCGGATCTGTCTTGCTCAGGGTCTCGGAAATATACTCTACCTTGCGGTTCGCCGGTCGGGTTTCCTTGCCATAAATGGTAAAGGTCAGCGTCTTGCCTGCGGTAGTTCCCTCAATATAGATCGGGGTACTGTAATTATTGGTAATCTTGATATCTTTATAAGTACCGGCAATGGCCGCATCCATAGACGGCTTTACATACGTAACGATCATGGAATGGTTCTGCCGCTGGGTAATCTCCAGCTCTGCCGCCAGAGAAGCATCGTACAACGTTGTGGCAATCTGGCACACACCGCCGCCTACACTGTCCACGACCTGACCGTTCTCATAAGCCGCTGCCGTAAAGTACCCATTCTCAATGGTAAACGGATGCATGCACTCGTAACCGGATAAGGTCTCCCCCGGCATCAGCACATGGCCGTTGATCTTGGACACGCCGTTTGCAATGTTGCCGGAACGGGATGCCCCGCTGCTGGCATAAGCCGTGGTACAGGTCCCCAGCACATCGGAAATGGATTCCAGATCTGCTTTTTTGATGTTTGGCTCCTGCTCCGTCACAACGGCTTCCACGCTGACTGCACCGGTTTCTTTTCCCAATTCCTCATTCAGCTTTTCTATAGTTGCCTTTACATCCACCGCCATGCCGCTCTGCTCTGGTGTAATCTCGAATTTTCCATTCACACGGGTGATAACAGCATCCTGAGGCTCACCCGGAAGTCCGGAACACTGTTCCTCCACAAAGTTCTGAACCGCCGTTTCATCTACACCTGCATCCAGCGAAATGTGCACCGGCTCCTTTTCCAGATCCTTGCGCTCCATGTACTGCCGGATCAGGCAGCCACAAGTTTTCATGTCAATAGCAGTATAAGTCTATATTCTAATTTGAGT
>OHAM01001258.1_pt1 | contig 16346 bp, 15 predicted proteins | sample 1577161 | NCBI WGS metagenome assembly OHAM01 (sample SAMEA3541583, study PRJEB24748) | human gut metagenome | biome: human gut; feature: human-associated habitat; material: faeces | place: China | collected 2012
TATCCAAAACTTCCATCCTCATTCATCATAAATTCCATTGGTTTCCCAAGGTCATGGAGAAGGGCACCTGCGATAACAAGGTCTCTCGGACATCCGTTCATCCCATACATAGATTCCAGATCATCATAGATGGATGCGGCGATTTTTGTCACTACCCGGATATGCTCCACTGCGTGATTCAATTTCGGAACTTTTACTTTTGTTACGGAAACAGGAAGAGAGTCTTTCGTTTCTGCTGTCCATCCGCCATCCTGGTAGGCTTCACACATCGCTTCCGCACATTTTTTACGGAGCGCTTCATCCTGGATCCAGTCAAGTTCCGGATACATATCCCGAATCATTGATTCGTCAATTTGCATATTATTTCCCCCTTGTCGTTTTCTGTCAGTTGTGTAAATTACTTTTTGTTTGCGTTTTTTTGACGAATTATTGGTAAATATTTACAATAGAATCATATCAAATTGATCTGGCAATATCCAACAGCAAAATTTTCTTTTTTCCACAACATTTTGTTGTTACAGATACTGCTTATTCACCACATACTTTAACTCTTTTCCCTCTGCCAGAAGCTCGATATTCTCCGTGATCATCGGGAACATAACATCAGAGATGTCCGCAGAACCGCCTCCGACATGCGGTGTCACAATGATATTCGGATTTTCAAGGATCGGGCTGCCCGGCTTTGCAGGTTCATCCTCCACACAGTCAATCCCGGCACCGGAAAGTTTTCCGCTGTTCACAGCCTTCACAACTGCCTCATCGTCCATAAGTCCGCCTCTTGCGACGTTGATCAGGATTGCACCATCCTTCATTGTCTCGATCTCCTTCTCCCCGATCATATGGCGCGTGGAATCCATAAGCGGAACATGAAGTGTGACCACATCGCTGGTGCGGATCAGTTCCTCAAGTTCCACATATTTCATCTGAAGTTCTTTTTCTCTCTCCTCCGGCATGCGGAACGGATCATAATACTGCACACGTGCCCCGAATGCCTGAACTCTTGAAGCGACCTGACGTCCGATGTTTCCTCCGCCGACAATTCCGACTACCTTATTATTTAAGGTTCTTGTCTGATTCAGGAAGGTATTTTTGCTCCATTCTCCCTGATGGATCGACCGGTCATGACAGATCAGCTTTCTTCCGACTGCGAGCATCAGTGCAACGGTAAGTTCTGCGACCGCATAAGCGTTTGCTCCCGGTGTGTTGCAGACACGGATCCCGCGTTTTCCTGCTTCCTCCACATCAACCGAGTCAAAACCGGCTCCCCAGCGCATGATCATCTTTAAACCTTTGATCCTTGCGATAACTTCCTTCGGCATCTTGAAAATACGAAGAATGATCGCGTCCGCCTCTGTCAGAGCGTCAAATTTTTCCTGTGTGTCGATCTCCACGACTTCGATTTCCGGGTTTCCTGCAAAATGTTCCTCAAATTTTTTATATGTTTCTGCCGGATATGTTCCAACAATTGCTACTTTCATGATATTTTCCTCTTATTATTTAATTTTTTCCGCAACTTCACGCATCAGATCTTCGCTCGGATTTTTCCGATTGATCTTGCTGACTTCCACGATCAGCTTATAAAGGTCAGCTCCGGTGTCTTTTGCAACCGCTTTGAATGTCTTTCCAAAGCTGGAATGTGCTCCGGATACACCGAGGATCAGGTCATACGGCGGGATCGCATCATGATAGGAATGCTTTTCCATCGCCGGGAGAAGTCTCTGGTCGATTCCGTTTAACATTGCGTAGAGATCGATGTCCTGGAATTCTCCATATTTCTGCATAAACGCAACAGCTGCTTCCGTCGGCAGATTTCCTGCGCTTCTTGCCATTCCCATCAGGCCGCAATCAAGGATATCAGCTCCGCTCTCATAGGCCGCGATCGCATTTGCGGCGGAAAGTCCTAGATTGTTGTGGCAGTGGAATGCTACCGGGATCTTAACTGCGTTCTTGCAGCACTCTGTCGCTCTCTTTACATCGTCCGGCATCATCGTTCCTGCGGAGTCCATGATCGTAAATTCATCGAGACCGATGGATTCGAGAAATTTTGCCTCCTCTGCCAGCTCCTCCGGTGTCAGGAGATATGCCTTCATTGCAGAGTAAAATGCCTTCATTCCACATTTTTTGATTGCTTTCACAGGTTCCTCCGAAATTTTTCTCGCATCACCCGCATCAGCGCCGCAGCGTAAAAACTTCATTCCTTTTGAAGCTGCCAGCTCTACATTCGGCTCACGGAAACGCTTTGCGTTTAAGAACATACCTATCTCGGCTTTATCCAGATACGGCTGGACCAGATCAAGATATTCCATATCAGTCAGAGCGTTTGTAAATCCTGCAACCTCGTAAGCTCCGATTCCGCCTGCATTTCCAAACTCAATGATCGGAACCTTGCTCTCTGTTAAAATATCAAGGACGATCTTTGTGATCTCCTCATCAAATCCTTTACCTACAACATTTGCACCATCTCTTAAAGTGCAGTCCATCAATCTAACCATATCGAATACTCCTTTTTCATCATTTTTACTATGAAATGTACTGGATTTCTTGTTGGTTTTATACTATCATACAGATGTAACAGTTTTCCAACAGTTATAATATCTTTTTTCAACAGTATTTTGCTGTGTATCTTTTCACACATATCATACGTTTATGGAGGTATTTATGAATTTAAAAACATGCCAGTATTTTATAGCACTTGCAGAAGAAATGAATTTTACGAAGGCGTCCGAAGCTCTGCATATCACACAACAATCCCTCTCAGGTTCAATCAAACGTCTGGAAGAAGAATATGGGATCGAACTGTTTCAGCGGAAACCTTTCCTGAAACTTACGCCTGCCGGAGAAACCATGCTCTTTTATGCAAAACAGATCGCACGCAACGAATCCCAGATGATGGCCTCCCTGGCGGATCTTTCCGCCGAATGTTCCGGGCATCTCGTGCTCGGCATGTCCAGACAGCGGATTCAGGTGTTTTTCCCCGGGATCTGGGAACGGTATCATGCTGACTATCCCAATGTTTCTCTGAATCTTCGCCAGTCTTATACTTTGAAAATGGCAGATGAGATCCAGGCAGGAAAGCTTGATCTTTTTGTCGGCGTCGATGTCCCGGCTGCTTCCAATCTGACAGCTGTTCCTCTCGCATCAGAATATATCTTCTGCCTGATTCATGATCAGCTGTTGAAGAAGTACTGTCCGGATCACTGGGAAGAACTTCTGAACAAGAGCAGCGCGACCGGTCTCGATGTATCTGACCTGAAGGATTTCCCGATCCTGCTCCTCGCATCCGACAACCGGATCCGTTCTGTCCTTGACCGCGCATATGACCGCTGCGGGATCATGCCAAAGACATCGCTGGAAGCCTCTGACCAGAACATCATCTACCAACTTGCCTGCTCCGCGCAAGGTGCAGCCTTTCTCCCTCCGATGATCCTATTTGATCACAAAAAAGGGATCATCTCATGGCCGGAAGACTGCCACTGTCTTCGGATGAATCATTCTTTCTCAAAAATAGATATTTCCCTGATCTATCGAAATGATCTGATTCTTCCGCACTATGCGGACGGTATGAAAAAAGCCATCATGCAGGAATTTCAATCCTACGCGATGGCCATGCAGCAGATTGCTTAACAACATTTCCTTTTCATTTTTACAAGAACAGATTGTTTTATTTTGTGAACAATACCGACTATAATAAAGGCAGTCAAAAACAGATGTTTTATCATAGGAGGTATTATCAATGGGTTGGAAAATTTTACTCCCGCAGGAAATTATGTCCGAGGGCCGCAAGCTTCTTGAGGATGCTGGCCACACAGTCATCGACGGACGCGGTTTCGAGACAGAAGATGTTCTCGCTGATTTCAAGGAATATCAGCCGGATGCGATGATCGTTCGTATCACACCGATCACTCGCGAAGTGATCGAGTCTAATCCGAACTTAAAAGTAATCGTTCGTCACGGCGCTGGTTTCGACGCTCTTGACGTAAAGGCTTGCCATGACAACAATGTTCAGGCTCTCTACGCACCGGTTGCAAACAGCACATCCGTTGCAGAGACTGCAATGTTACTCATCCTCGAGTGCAGCCGTAACGTAACTGTTCTTCACAAGACATGGGTTGACGATTTCTACAAGGCAAAATTAAAAGTTCGCAAGAATACATTAAACGGCAAGACGATTGGTATCATCGGCTGCGGCAACATCGGAAGCCGCGTTGCAAAACGCTGCCTCGCTTTCGAGATGAACGTTCTCGCATACGATCCGTACAAACCGGCATCTGAGTTCCCGGACGGCGTTGAGGTTGTTCGTGATCTTGACCGTATCTTCAAAGAGTGCGATTACGTTTCTCTCCACTGCCCGAACACTCCGGTTACCAAGAACCTGGTAAACAAAGAGCGTCTCGCAATGATGAAACCGACCGCATTTCTGATCAACACTGCACGCGGCGGCTGCGTAGACGAGGATGCTCTCTACGAGGCATGCAAGAACGGCGTGATCGCAGGCGCTGGTCTTGATGCGATCAAGAAAGAACCGGTTGATCCGGCGAACCCGCTCCTCACACTTGACAACGTGATCATCTACCCGCATATCGGCGGCAACACAGTAGAGGCTGCTCACCGCGCTTCCTACTTCGCTGCTATGGGCGTTCAGGAAGTTTACGAAGGCAAGAAACCGACATGGCCGATCAACGATGTAGACTACGCAACAGCAAAGACCTACACAGACACAAAGAAACCGGATACAAAACCGGCTGGAATGTTCGATTTCTAATTTACTACGACATTTTCTTTTCTCATAAACAAAAAAAGCAGGCAGGACTTATCGGAGGATAGGTTCTGCCTGTTTTTGTTTCTAACTGTTTTTTATTTTCACTTGTTCCATAATTTTTGAAATATCATAATCCGGCGCAGCTTTCACCACAGTCTCGTATATCTCCTTCAGCTGCTCTTTCGAAGTTTCCAGAGCATCTGCAATCTGTTCCAGTGACTGGCCTTTCCGGACTTTTTTTATAACCAGTTCGATCTGATTTTGCATGCGCCCCGTATCCAATCCATCTTCATAGCCGCATTCCCTCACATTCTTCAAATGCAGTTCTTCGTTATATTCTGTCAATACCACGTTCTTCACCTCCGCTCTATTTTTCCTTAAAAGATCCTTCAACACGCCTTCCTTCAGCGATTTATCGATTGCTTCATCCACAGCATTTTCCAGCGTCTTACCCGTGCGGACACCTTGTCTCACCACTTCCACAAACCAGGAATAATCATGCAGTGTCTGACATTTTTCCATCAATTCCCGGTTATAGCCGTAGTTGATATTAAGCATAACCGCCGTACATTCTAACGCCGCTTCCTCATCCCTTTCTCCTTCAAATGAATCTGATAATCGAAGAATCCTTCTTTCCGGCTCCTCTTTCAGACCATTATAAAAAATAATGTATTTCGGTCTTGGAATCATAATCTGCTTCTCCGAATACACATCAAGCTGATTGCTTTCGATCCAGCCTTTCAGCAGATCAGCGAAATATATCGTTCCTCTCAATGGCATATTCGGATTGCTGGTGCTCTGCGCCTCATATAGATTCAGATAGCTCGCAAACAAAAACGAGATATCATTTTTCATGCCCATATACACCGCATCTTCCAGTGTATTGATCTCAAGGTCATCTGCATTCGTATACGCACTTCCATTCACTGCGTTATACAGACTCAGCAATTCCTCCTTCCCATGAAATACCATTCGAAAAAGGCTGTCTTTAAATTTTCTGTTGACTCTTGCCATCGTTTTCTCCTTTCATTGTACATGATATTGAGTTTTTTTGCAATTTCGTGGGAATGATTTCAGAGTTGAAGTCAGATGCCACAGACGCCCAAATTTACGGGCCATGATCTCCAGGAAAGAGATCTGTTTAATGATTCTATATTAACATATTTATTTTTCAAATGAAATAGACATGTTAAATAAATGTCTATTTTATCCCTACCTACGGATCTTTCACCAGTAACTCTTTTCAGATTCATGACAGCTGCAAAAAAGCCACCATCAACCCTTTTCCGATTGTTGGTGACTTTTTATACACTTCATTGATCAAGCTCAGTCATTTGCGCGAAAAACAATTTCTCCGCTTCGGATCGTCGTCTGAACTTTCAGCTGCCGACCCCCCATCCGGCGGTTTCCATCCGAATCTTCGAACGGAACAGCGCCTTCTTCCATCCGGCAGAGTACAAGGTCTGCATCATAACCCGGAGCGATCTTTCCGATCCGGTCTTCCATGCCAAGACACTTCGCCGGTGTCTCCGTCACTGCGCGGATCACTTTATGGAGCGGCATTCCCAGGAAAAGGAATTTTGACATTACAAACGGCAGATCCCACATCGCCGGAGACTGATGGAAGGTTGCAGGAGTCGAGTCGCTGCTGATGATATCCGGCCACAGACCAGCGGCAACGGCCTTTTCAGCAACCAGGAAGTTAAAGTTCACTTTCCCGTTTCCCACTTCCATGAGAACGCCCCGCTTCTGTGCCTCCAGAATTCCTTCCTGAACACTTCCGCCTGCATTGAGAATGGTGTTTCCCTTTCCATGGTAGGTATGGCTGTAAATGTCGCCTGGGCGGAGAATTGCAGCTGCCTCCGAAGCTTCCTCAGGCGGATTCGTCGTATGGACGCACACCGGGATTCCCAGTGCTTCCCCGGCTTCTACTGCTCTGCGCAGAGGCTGCAGCCCCAGCTCCCCTACAATGGGACGGCTGATCCGGACCTTAACACCGGCGATCTCTCCCGGATACTGTTCCATCATTTCCTGCATCTTTTCGATGCTGAGGACATCATCTCCAAGCGGTTCATTGATCCCTTTTCCAGGCTGTCCGATCGGAGACAGATTCAGAAAGCTTTTCAGACGAAGCTTCTTTCCTGCAAGATCACACTGATGCATGGCAGCAAAGTTCGCATAACCTGCGCTGCCCATATCTACCGCAGTAGTCACACCCGCACTCAGCAGACGGTCTGCGTCCATTCCAAAACCACTCCCGTGCTGAAACAGGTGAACATGCGCATCGATCAGTCCCGGAAACAGATAGGATCCCGCAGCATCCAGTTCCTTCCACGCATCCGGCTGCGCCGTTCCGACGGGCTGAACAAACACGATACGTCCTCTCTGAATTCCAACATCCGAGCACATCTCCACACCAGTTTCAAGGTCCAGCAATGCTGCATTCCGGATCAATAAATACATCTTCATAACAGATATCCTCCTTTTCGAAACTTAACCGTACAACGGCCAGAGCATCGGGATCAGAATGATGCAGGCAACAAGGAAGAGAAGTACCAGCCCAATGTTGCTCTTGAGATAATCCGAGAATTTGTAACCGCCGTAAGAATAAATAAGGTTCGCAGGCGGGCAGGCAATCGGGCTCAGGATACTCATGGTAGAAGCAATACCAAGAACCATGATCATCGCAGACGGCACAACGCCGATTTCATTTGCAACAGAGATAACGATCGGCATCAGCAGGGTAACGGTAACTACATTCGACATGAACTGTGTCATAACAGTTGTCAGTACAAAGATCACGATCGTAATGAAATAAACATTGGTAGAATTGCCAATGATCTTAAGCAGCAGGCCTGCGATCATATCCGCTGCACCGGTGCTCTTTAACGCAGTCGCCAACGGAGTCATACCTCCGAGGAGGATGATCGTCTTGATGCTGACAAGCTTATAAGCCTGCTCTTCTGTAAAGATACCTAAAAGAACGTCTACCACAGCACCGATGATTGCAACAATATAAGAAGGAATTCCCGTCTCATTTTCGAAGATCATACCGATGAAGACCGCAAACAGGACAACTACAGAAGCAATCTGTTTCCACTGCGGAACATCCTTAGGTGCTTTCTTTTCAAACAGAGCATCGTCAGCATTGCTGATCTTAATGTCCGGAAGGAACTTATAACCGATTAGGTAGATATACAGAGCCATGATGATAGTCAGCGGCACACCGATCTTACTGATCTCGAAAAATCCAAACGGATATCCCAGCTCTTTGATCTGGTCACCGATGAGAACGTTGATGGCAGCATCGCCCACCAGGGTGAGTCGGCCGCCGGCCATGGAACCAAGAAAGGCAGCCATCAGAAGTTTTGAGCGGCTGAAGTTCGTGGAAGCACAGATACCCATGATGATCGGGATGAAAACAGCAACCGTACCAGAGTTGCTCAAGCCCGCAGACATGATGCTGGCCAGGATCAGGATCGCAGTAATCATCTGTCTCTCTGTCTTGGCAAAACGAGTAACCTGAGCAGCTACCTTGTCACAGACACCCGTTTCAAACAGGGCACTTCCGACAATGACAACGCCGATAAGCATGATGATCGTAGTGCTCGCAAATCCGGAAATCGCTGCTTTCGGCTCTACGAGACCGGTAACGACTAACACCAGCATTGTCAGCATAACCGTCATATTGACCGGGATTTTTTCCAACAGGAACGAAATCACGGCACAGATCAGGATGATGATTGTAAGTATTGCAGGATTCATATAAAGTCTCCCCTTCTTTTTGTAAATTGGATATAGTTTTTGTTTGATCTGTACAGAACCGGTTTCTTAAAACTATTACTTTTTGTTAACAAGTTCATTCTATCATAGATTGTTTCCAAAATAAAACAATGTAATTTTCTATTGTTGACAAATTTTCGTTGTTGACTCTATCAAAATATCTTTTGCTGATTTTCCATTCAGCGGAAACTCCTTATTTTTTCCTTCGCCTGCATCGATTCCGGGATTTGCACATATTCTTCTTCGCGCAAGTGCACATCACTGGCACATACTATCTTTTTGTTTAACAGAACATTCCCGTAAAGTTCCTTATAGCAAAAAATCACCGGCAACCTTTTGTGGATTGCCGGTAGTTTTTATCTGTATACTTCATTAATAAAAATCAGCGAATGGGATCCGTCGCTCGTGCCGATCAGGAAGCTGCCGACAAAACGGTTTCCGACATAATAGATCCTCGGTGCGACACGGAATGGCTCCAGCGCTGTCTCCCATGGGGTGTCACGGGTTGCAAATACGATATTTTTCGGTGTCTTTTTAGAAATTTCAGACATGATGTTGTCTCCTTATGTCCCAAATCATTTTTTGTTTCATCCGTCCACCTGACCGGTCAGTTCTGAATTTCGTCAGGTATAAAACATTTCGTCACCGCGTGCAGATCTGTCATCTGACACGCGGTGACTGTCTGAGCTTTTAAGTAAGTCCAAGAAGTACGCAGAGCAGAACTCCGATCGTATTGAATGCCAGACAGAAGATTGCAGAGAACTTCACCTGTTTGATGATGTCCACCTCAGCAAGCTCGCAGGCAAGGTTTGCTGCTGTGACAAGCGGAGAACACGGGTTTAAGTAGGAAATGTTCATGCAGGTAAGTACCTGGTAAGCAGTCAGTCCGCAGCCGGCGCCGATTCCGAGAAGAAGCGGGTACATGCTCTGGAATGCCTGGTAAGGAATGAAGATCTCCAGCAGAAGAATGATGATCGCATATAAAATATGTGTGAAACGTGCCATGGAAGCCGGGATTACGGAAAGAACCGTGTCAACCATCGCTGTAACCATTCTCCGACCGAAGTGCTCGCCAAAAGTGTTGACTATGAGATCCTGTCTCTGGAGAGTTTTATGTTCGCGGTTCCGAAAGAACACCCTGCCATAAAGGAATATCTGGCACTTCCGGAAGATCAGCGACCTTCCCCCGTCACACTTCTCGGAAAGATCCCGCTCGTCACAACAAAGACAGCCCAGTCTCTTCCCGTTCTTGCAGAAAACCTTGCAAAAAAATATCATGTGAAACCGGACTTTCTTCTGGAGACGAACAACTTTGCCGCATCTGTCAACCTGGTATCCACAGGTCTCGCCTGTACCTTTACGATGGAAGGCGAAATCCTCGTTCCCGGACGAACCGACCACATTCTCTACTTCCCGGTCGAATTTCCGATCGAAAAACACGCAATCGTCGCTGTTTACCGAAAAGATGCCTACCTTCCGAAGATCTTGACCCTGTTCATCGAAAACGCAAAAGAATGCTTTTCCAATGCGAGGGAAAAGGCCCTAGAACAGTATCTTCACTGAAGATCTGGCTGTATCCATTTCCTATATAAAAAACTTCCTATATAAAAACGCATGTCCTGCCACAATTTCTGACTGTGAGCAAAACATGCGTTTTCTTTTTTATTCTCAGAAATTTTAAGTTATAAAAATATTCTCTTCTCTCTGCTGCGATCCACTCGATCGCGTGTGTATTCCCTTATTTTTGCGTTTTTGGAATGTCCGGTGGTGTGTGCGGAATGAGATGAGATTCATTTCTGCATGGTGCCGGTATCAGGTTATGAGCGCGTCGCGCTGTGGCAATGTTCTGATGGGGGCGACCTGCATTTCTACGGAGGATGATATGGAAGAATTGATGAGAAAGATACAGTGTGGCAATGCCCTGAATGGGGCGACCTCCATTTCTACCCTTGCCTCTGGGAACCTGCATAAATAAAGGCTTTGCGGACCCGTTTTTGCAAGTATTTTCCAGAATATTCTGAAAAAGGCTTTTTTGAAGGTGATTTTTGGCATGTTCACAGTTTGTTCATATTTGTCGCAGAAACGAAAGTAATTTCTCGCTTTCAGCTGCCCTCATTATAACAGACTTCTTCCGGTTCCACAAGAAGATTATCACATGAGCTTTCTATACCATTCCATATAGCTTTCTATAAAAAATGCACATTTCTATATTTTTTATGCTTAATCTTGAAATTTTCATAGGCTCCTCCTGAATCAACTTAATTCTTCCAAAGTATTATTTCTTAAAAATGGCGAAATGCTTATCGTAACACTTCGCCGAAAGCCTAACCGGTTTGAGCATAAAATGCTTGGTTAGGTCTGCTTTACTATTTTATGCATTTCTACTGTTTTTATACATTCAAATGTTTTTTCCAATCTGTCGGAAGATTCATCGCTGCAAGACTGATTACACCGATATTATTTTGAATCAACTTATCAAAAGCATCTACAAATACTGTCCACTCCTCATTGGATGAACGCAGATACTTCATAGCCAGTAAGATTTGATACAAACCGTTATGCACCGGCAATGGTGTAACTTTATCTGTATCCAGTATTTCCGGTGTCGTATGTATTGTGCGGTTGTAAATTCTGGAATTATGAGCACACATATTGCGTAATACTGAAACACCCTGGATCCATGAAGTAAGCATTTTCTGTGACGGTTTTACCAAATTTCCTTTTTTTGATTTATACTGGTAATTAGCTGCCAATGTAGAATAAGAGCTTCCGGCACCTGTTTTCAAATTCTTAATTATCTTCGATAACGTACCAAAAGAAAGGACTTCCACCACTGCCCATACAGGCACCTCTCCGTCATGATTATCAAAATTATGTTTGATAAATACATCATTAGAACGAGCAATTTCTGATGCCACAGTAGACATGTTCTGCCAGTACAGTTTCTTCTCTTTAAAAATCGACGAATCCTGTAAAACAAGTGGTTCTCCATGTATAAGTAAGGATTCTACTAATCGTACCCTTAAAGCCACTTCAATCTTAGAAATCATTGAAAAAATCAAAGTAGATAATTCCTGATCAAACTGATACAATTTTAAAATATCTTCAAACTGGGTTCCTGGAACATACTTCTTCGTAGCATTATCGTATAAATTGAAGGAGTATCCTCGCAAACGATAAAATCCAACTGATTTTAATACCCTCTCTGCGTCCGCGCGAGAAGTAATTATCATTCCTGCATCAATATATGATTGTACCTGTTGCGCTATTGTTAATATTTGTTTTGGATATCGATACATAAAACACCCCGTAAATAAAAAAGTCCCACCGGGTTGCGCATGGAAATTCAGAGGCGTGGTGGGTTCTGTTGAGATTATTGTACCATTTTTACTGCAGCTGTCAAGATTTAATCTTTAATTTCCACGTTCCATTATTACGACCATTATTTGTGATCCCGCCCTCTCCCAGCGGTGAGCTTCCGGGCAGGAGTGCATGATCCGGGGATCTGGCTTCCTCTTAGCTCGCGGGTGACTGCGTTAGAAAATCGGCGACACTTGTCTGAGCGCAGCGAGTTGTGTCGTCGATTTTCTGCCCTTAGCAGTCTCCCGGGAGGTTAGAGGAACCATCCCCGCATCCCCAGCGCTCCTGGCCGGAAGCTCACCGCGTACTCTCGCCAACACCACCCACCAAGCACATACACTAAAAGCACGCCCTGCATCCAGATCCTCTCTGCATGCAAAACGTGCATTTTTCATCTTATTTTATTTTTTACTCTCTCCGGATTTTCTCCATATCATAATCCGGTGCCATTTCACAACTGCCTCCTATATCTCCTCCAGCCGCTCTTCCTCCCCTTTTTCCTAAAACCCAAAATACATCTCTCGCAACCTCCGATTCGCCAGAACCGCCAGATACCTCTTCATCCGCATCCGTCCTGCATTGTGCGTCACATTATAACTGTTAAGATCCCAGCTCCCGGACAATTTCTCTATGATCCTTCCATCCTCACGGTTTTCCTGATCCAGCTCTTCCAAAAGCTTCAATGCAGCCCGGTACTCCCTGCGGCTGTCGTTCTGGAGAAAATCATAAAACATCTCCTGAAACGGAAATACCCGTTTGTAAAACTCATTGATCTGCTCGAGAAGCCCGAAAAAATACTCCAAAAAGTCCACATTCTCCGTTTCCTGCACTTCCAGCAGCTTCCGATACCGTTCCCCGAGCTTCCTCAGCCACTGGTCCGTCTCCTCCGGGATCTCCACCTCATCGGATCCATCCCACCAGTACAGGCGGTCCGCATCGCTGATATAATAATTCGGCTTTCCCTTGAGTTCCTTTGGAGTATCAAAAAAAGCAAAAAATCCATCCTGACGCAGAAAATCGCTCGTTCTCAAAGGCACTGCCGGCTCCCTGCGTTTTTTCTCCCGAAACTTCAGGATCTCCGGTGCCGCATAAACCTTCCTCGTTTCATCATGATAGACATGTTCCCGCAGTTTCGCCCACTCTTTCCAGAATTCTCGCCCCATGAGTTCCGCTGTCAGAAACACGATCACTCTTGCCGGAAGAAACTCCGTATATCCTACGATCTCCTTCCATGCAGGATCCGTCACTGCCTCTCTCTCTTTCCGCTCCATCTTTACAAGCGCCCACAGATCATCGATCCCGCTCTCTCCTTTTTTCTCAAAATACTTCCTGAGCGCCATCTTGCAGTGATAAACTTCCGCCGGATACGTTCCATCCGGCTCTTTTCCGCATAAACATTCAGTTCCATTGGCAATATAGATAAGATCGGCTAGGTCTGCTCCACCCGCCGCAAACCGAAGTCCCTCGGGAATCAGCTCCATGATCTTCCGGACATCAGGCGCATCGTAATCGCCATCCGCAGACTCCAGTCCCAATTTTTCGCCCAGCTCCCACAACCGATCCAGGCGCTTTTCTCTCGTAAACTCTGTTTTCAGGATCTGGTTCAGCCATCCGACCGCCTCTCCACCATCAAGAATATCGCCATCGACCATCACCGCCCCCGCTTCATCCGAATAGAGTTCATACAGCATATAAGCCGCCGCCATCACATCGAGAAATTCATTACTGCCGACCTTTCCTGACCACAGACGATTTCCCTTTTCATCATACTCCACCGTCTCCCAGGCATCGTCCTGAAAGTAATTGTAATGGAAACGCACTTCCTTTCCATACGTCTTTTTCACCGGGCAGAGCAGAGAAATCTCATGTCCATACAGCTTCACGTCATCAAACGACATCATGCCGCCGTAATAAAACACCTTCATCATCTGCTCTGTAAACAGTTCCCTCTTATCGTCCGGAACCGCCATTCTTCCTTTATAACCCATAAATGTTCCCATTTTTTCACCCTTTCGCAGCTGTTCACGTTTCCATAGTTACAGGCCGAATTTCTGCCATTGTTGACGTGCGTTCTGCTTACCTGTGATTTCACCGTCCGTACATGAAACCCGCAGATCCAGTGAACAGCCGTCGCCTTTCTCAGAATCTGAACGTATCCTGCCTTAATGTTTCATTCATCATGAGCGACCAGAATGCAGCCATGATCGTGCGGCAATAGTAGTCACGCTCTCTGACAAGGATCTGTTCCGTTACCAGTTCCGGAGGCAGCTCCGGGAAATATTCCTGATACGCATTCATATATTTCCGAAACGCCAGCAATGCTTTCTGCCAACGCACATCATCCCTGTTCTTCTGAACGATCTCCACTGCCTCTTCGCTCACATAACGACAGTTCCATACATGTTCCATCTCCCACAGGATCTGTCCCGCAGCACGCTCCGCATCAAACTCTTCCGGCACCTGAATTTCCAGGATCTCTTCTTTCCACTCTGCGATCTGTCCCAGAAGCTTTTTGGAGAGATGTCCGGCTCCAAATTCCAGAAATTCATCTTCATTATCGCGCCGGTATATCTGATAAAGCTCTCTTCTTTTTCTATGTTCCGATGAATTGCTGAGATCATCATGGTACATTTTCGTCTTTGTCCGGTAGCCCTTCGTCTGAAGACTAAACCATAGTTCCCAGAAAGGAATGTCAGCCGCTTCCGCATATGTAGAAACAAGGTAGGTACATGGAGCACGGAGTGATATTTCGGCAATGATCCCAAATGTCCCGTCTTGTTCTGCCATTTTCCGGCGTTCCGGAAGTTCCGAAGAGATCAGCTCCCTGTAAAAATCCCGAAGCACTTCATCGGATCCGTCCGCTAGGTATTCCTTGATTTCTTTTACGAGGTAATCTTCCAGATCAACTAAAGTCGCATCCTTAATCTCACTTTTTGTTCCACAAAACGGATTCTTCTGTCTCTCCTCACTGGGCATGAATTTTACATGTAACAGTTCTATGATATCGTCCGTCGTAAACGGGATCGTATCATCCCATATCCTGTTCCATAATTTATATTCATCCACATCCCGGTACTCATCCCTCTGCTTCAGGAATGCCAGAACATCCAGGATCCTTTCCCTGTGAGGAAAGTCCAGCTTTACCCCGGTCATGTCCTCGATCATCGCAGCGTAACTTCCAACCGGACATAATGCATCATCACTCATCAGGAAACACGGTGTCTCCGAATACGCTTCCTGCATGATCAAAATGCTGTTCATGGCAACGCCGAATTCATCCCATCCACGGTCCGGACAGATCAGTTGACATGTTTTCGTGTTATAACTGTCACCTTCCCGGACCCTCTTCTCGAACATGGAATAATTAAACCTTACGATTCCATCTTCATCTGCCTCCGGCTTTTTTAACACCGTGATCTCCCTGTCCCCGACCATTTGCTTTTCCGTCTGCCTGATCCCTAACACATCCAGAACCTTTTCTACATTCCTGTTGAACTCTTCCCGTTTCTCCTCCGGAATAGAAATGGTCCCGACAATCTTATATTTATCGTCTGCGTACATACTCGTTCCTTTCTGCTTGTCAGCGCTTCCCCTGCCTCCTGCTTTCACAGCCAGAGTCCATCAGAGCTTTCAATTTGATCCTGCTTTTATTCTAACAGAGACAACAAAAAACTTCTTCAACCGTTGGTTTAAAATGTATGAAAATTTTATGTTGCTGTTATCCTCTTTTGAACTCTCTGTCTTTATGTTTTTATTTTACGATAGCCAGTTCACGATTTTTGTACACTTGCAATCTCACGAATAGAAAAAGACCAGAGGACTTTCTTGTTCAAAAAGAAAGTTCTCTGGTCTGTTCAGCTTCGGTAACTATGCCCTGAAAGGGGCGACCTTCATTTCTACGAGAGCGAGAAATGACAAAAAGACAAGCGGAAAAACTGTGTCAATGCCCTGAAAGGGGCGACCTCCATTTCTACAGCTACACTCCAGATCATGGAAATTCCTCGTAAGGAATGTGTCAATGCCCTGAAAGGGGCGACCTCCATTTCTACAAAAATTATGGGAAAATATGAGATGATCGTTAATGTAAAGTGTCAATGCCCTGAAAGGGGCGACCTCCATTTCTACCCTTGCCTCTGGGAACCCGCATAAATAAAGGCTTTGCGGACCCGTTTTTGCAAGTATTTTCCAGAATATTCTGAAAAAGGCTTTTTTGAAGGTGATTTTTGGCATGTTCACAGTTTGTTCATATTTGTCGCAGAAGCAAAGGTAATTTCTCGCTTTCAGCTGCCCCCATTATAACAGACTTCTTCAGGTTCCACAAGCAGATTATTTCCCATTATTGTGACCATTATTTGCGATCCCACCATCCCCCAGCGGTGAGCTTCCGGACAGGAGTGCATGATCCGGGGATCTGGCTTCCTCTTAGCTCGCGGGTGACTGCGTT
>OHAM01001277.1_pt1 | contig 16187 bp, 14 predicted proteins | sample 1577161 | NCBI WGS metagenome assembly OHAM01 (sample SAMEA3541583, study PRJEB24748) | human gut metagenome | biome: human gut; feature: human-associated habitat; material: faeces | place: China | collected 2012
CTCTGCAGCCAGACGCTCCAGATCCAGATCTGCATAAATGACCTCCGGAGCAAATCTCCGGGACTCTGCCAGCAGGGTTCCGTTTTCCCCAATCAGATTATGTCCGCCAAATACCAGATCCTGAGTAGACTCTCCCTCTCCGGCATTGGCATACACATATCCGCAGATAAGACGGGCTGACTGTCCGCCAATCAGGGATCTCCGATAGGAATCCTTTCCAACCACCTCATCGCTGGCAGAACAGTTTGCAATCACCGTAGCGCCTGCCAGCACATGACCAATACTGGGAGGGCAGGGAACCCACAGGTCCTCACAGATTTCCGCAGCAATGACCAGAGAGGGAATCTCTCTGCAGGCAAACAAAAGCCTGGTTCCCATAGGAATCTTCTCTCCCTCCCAGGAAACCTCCACCGGCTCCTCCATTCCTACAGCGAAATACCGCTGTTCATAAAACTCTCCGTAGTTTGGCAGATTGAGCTTGGGAACAAGACCCAGAAGTCTTCCGCCACAGACAAAAGCCGCCACATTAAAAATCCGTCCGCCATACTCCCAGGGAAGACCTACCACAGCCACCATCTGCTTTCCCTCTGTAAAATCCACAATCTCCTTCAGGCCTGCTCTCGCCTGACGAAGCAGCGCTTCCTGCAAAAACAGATCATTGCAGGTATATGAAGTAATGCAGAGCTCCGGAAATACCATAAGCCCTGCGCCTTCCCGCTCTCCTTCTTCTATTATTCTGCAGATTTCCCGGCAGTTATACCTGGTATCTGCAACACGCCCTTTCAGGGTTGCTGCTGCTGTACGGAAAAAACCATCCTTCATTCCTTCCTGTCCTCCTTGCCTCTATCACATTAAATAAGAAGTATTGCCAATAACAATTACAACAGTTCAGCCTTGCATCTTCTTGCCCGCTTACAGCGGACAAGAAGCTTTAGGCGTCCGCCTTATGTGGATTCGGTCAGAAAAATCCTTATGAAAGCAAGCTTTCAACGAGTTTTTCTGACCGGATCCCCGCAAGGCTGAACTGTTACTCAAAATTATACCTGTTCCCCTGTCATAAGTCAATTCAGGATATCACTTTACATTTTCTGTTTCATTTTGTACAATAACTGTAAATCCTATTATTTTACTAAGGTATAAGGAGGAACTTTATGAAAATTTCTACAAAAGGACGATATGCCCTGCGTATGATGATAGAATTCGGGATGAACCCGGATACATGTACAAAAATCAGTCAGGTAGCCGCCAACCAGGGCATCTCCGACAAATATCTGGAACAGATTGTTACTCTGCTTCACAGAGCCGGATATGTCCGCAGCATCCGCGGCGCTCAGGGCGGCTATATGCTGACTATGCCGCCCGAAAACTATACGGTCGGCATGATTCTGCGGCAGACAGAGGGCAGCCTGTCACCGGTTTCCTGTCTGGATAAGGATGCCCCGCCCTGTGAACGGGCCGGACAGTGTGTAACCTTAAGCGTCTGGCAAAAAATCAAGGACGCGGTAGATCAGGTAGTCGATCATGTGACTCTGGCTGATCTGATTGAGGAGCAGCGGTGCCATCCCAATGACAACCTGCTGTAGAGAGGAGCGATTCATGAACGAATTTTCCAGAACCGGCCTTCTGATTGGTGAAGAAGGCCAAAACCAGCTGTCCGTCTCTACCATAGCCGTCTTTGGCGTTGGGGGCGTTGGCTCCCATTGTATTGAAGCTCTGGCCAGATGCGGCGTAGGAAGACTGATCCTGATTGATAATGACACCGTTTCTTTAACCAACATAAACCGCCAGAGCATTGCCTACCACAGCACTGTTGGACAATACAAAACACAGGTTATGAAGAAACGGATCCTGGACATCAATCCCCAGGCTCAGATTCTCACCTATGAAACCTTTGTGCTCCCGGATAATCTGTCTCCCCTTTTAGACTCCATTCCCTGTCTTCCTGGGGCAGACAGGCCTATTGATTATATCATAGATGCCATTGATACTGTCACAGCCAAGCTGGCCATCGTCCAGTATGCAAAAGACCACGAGATTCCTCTGATCTCCTCCATGGGCACTGGAAACAAGCTGCACGGAGAACTGTTTGAAATCACAGATATTACAAAAACCTCTGTCTGCCCCCTGTGCCGGGTTATGCGCAGAGAGCTGAAAAAAAGAGGCATTGCTCATCTAAAGGTACTCTATTCTAAGGAGGAACCCCTTACTCCGGTTATGGAATCAGAAGAAGCCGGAAACAGACGCTCTGTTCCCGGCAGTATTTCCTTCGTTCCACCTGTAGCCGGACTGTTGATTGCCGGAGAAGCCATCCGGGATCTTCTGAAGGATCATCTCTATTCATAGCGCAAAGCATCAATGGGATCCTTTTTTGCTGCCTTGGAGGCCGGATAAATTCCAAAAAATACGCCTACCAGGGCAGAAAAGCCCACTGCCATCACCACTACAGACGGACGGATCACCGCTGTTACGCCGAGAGCCATTCCTCCTGCCGATACAAGTCCCACGCCCAGAAGAATTCCAATAATTCCGCCGCAGGCTGACAATATAGCAGATTCGGTAAGGAACTGAATCAGAATATCCCGGGTTCTGGCTCCCAGACTTTTTCGGATTCCGATTTCCCTCGTCCGCTCTGTTACAGAAACCAGCATAATATTCATAATTCCAATTCCTCCTACCAGCAGGGAAATGGCCGCAATGCCTCCCACAGCTGCAGAAAGACCTCCCATCATGCTGTCCATCATTCCCATTTCCTCCACCGCCGTCTGCATATAATAATCCTCCGGATTTCTTCCCTTCAGCCGTCCAATATAAGACTTCAGCTGTCCGAAAAACACATCCAGATTTACATCATCCTTTGCAAACACACGAATGGAATAAAAATAGTCATTGGGCCAGGCCAGAAGCGTGTAGGGAATCAAGGCCGTCCCTCCCTCACTGGTTCCCATCATCATGGCCTGAAATGGACTGATTTCCTTCCGGTATACACCTGCCACCGTATATTCATCCGTTGTTCCGTAAATTGTTGTGCGAAAGGTCTTTCCCACAGCATTTTCCACGCCAAAGAGAAGCATGGCGCTGTCTGTATCCATTACCACATTTTTTTTGCGGCCCTTTACGTCTGCTTCATTCAAATACCTTCCGTATACAATATTCACCGGCTGTACGTCCTGATAATTCCAGTCAATCCCCTCATAATTAAACTTTACCTGGGTTCTCCCGTTCTGGGCATTGGCAGAAACGCCGGAGGAGCAGTCCATATAGGCAATTTCCTCCCCAAAAACGTCCCGAATCCGCTCCATATCGTCCAATGTAAAATAATCACTCTGACGAACCTCCTCCAGCCAATATCCAATGGATATATAAGCCTGGGTCAGCCCGACCTCCTTATACAGATCCGCAAACATACTCCGCATGGTATCTCCAATAGATACAATAGAAATCACCGAACCGATTCCGATGATGATTCCCAGCATGGTCAGAAAAGAGCGCATCTTGTTTATCCGAATAGCAGAAAATGCCATTTTCATATTTTCAATCAGCATGGAAACTCCTTTCCGCCGGAAACCTCCTCCGGTTCAAAATCCGTATTCCGCTCTACATGGCGGCTAAACTCCGGCTCATGGGGTATATTCGTCTCATCACTGATGATTTCCCCGTCCCGAAACCGGATAATCCGCTCTGTAAAGGCTGCAATTTCTTCCTCATGAGTAACCAGCACCACCGTGGTTCCCTCCTTGTGGAGACGGCTGAACAGCTCCATAATCTCTACAGAAGCCGCCGTATCCAGATTTCCCGTAGGCTCATCAGCCAAAAGCAGAGGCGGGTTGTTGGCAAGCGCCCGGGCAATCGCCACCCGCTGTCTCTGACCGCCAGAGAGCTCATTGGGCTGGTGATGCATTCGTTTTCCCAAGCCCACCCGCTTTAAAAGCTCCTCTGCCCGCTCTGTCCGCTTCCGCTTTCCCAGGTGGGCATAGATCATGGGAAGCTCCACATTTTTCAGCGCCGACATCCGGGAAATCAGATTAAAGGACTGAAAAACAAAACCGATTTTTTTATTGCGAATAGACGAAAGCTCATCCGAGGTCATTCCTGCCACATCTGCTCCGTCCAGATAATAATGTCCCAGAGAAGGCCGATCCAGACAGCCCAGAATATTCATCAATGTTGATTTTCCTGAACCAGACTGTCCCATAATCGCCACAAACTCTCCCTGGCGAATAGTCAGATTGATCCGTTTCAGTCCCAGAACCTTTAAAGCTCCTGTATCATACACCTTAGCCATATTCTCAATCCGAATCAGCTCCTCGCCGTATTCCTTCATTTCCAGCCCCCCTTATTCCTGGGAAACCGCAGTCACTGCAGTCCCATCCTGTAAGGCCGGATCCGGAGTAACCAGATAGTTCAGCCCCTCTGAAAGACCATCACCGGAAATCTCTGCAGACACATCGCCTTCTACGCCTTTCTCCACAGGAATCAATCTTGCCTTTCCTGCCTCCGCAGCCGCCAGCCATGTACCGTCCTCTCTCTCTATAATCGCAGATACAGGAACAACCCAGACATTCTCTGCCCGGTTTAGGACAATTCTGGCCCGGGCCGTAATTCCTGCAATCAGGGCCGTATCTGTATTCTGAATCCGGATTGTTGTTGGAATTACCCGCTCTGTAGAGCCTCCGCCTTTTTCCTCTCCTGTGGGAGAAATGGCCGTAATTACTCCCCGTTCCGTCTGTCCATTTAAAATATCTGCGGTAATCTCTGCCTCCTGGCCCAGCTTCACCTTACCAATGGAATATTCGCTGACACTGATTTTCATTTCCAGATTATCCAGGTTATCTATAGCAAAAAGCGGCTTGTCATCATCCACCATATCAGCAAAACGGCCAACCCGGGAATTCACTCGAACCACAGTTCCGTCAATAGGGCTTGTGACCTCTGTCTCCTCCAGGCGCTCCTTCTTCTGCTCCAGCTCAAATTCTGCATTTTTCACCTGCAGGCGGAAAGAGGGCTCTGCCGCCGGCTCTCCGTTTTCCATATAGAAAGAGGCTGTTTTTCGTTTCGCGCTGTTTAAAGAATCTGCAGCTGCCTCCATCTCTGCCTGAGAAATATCTCCTCCTGCAAACAGCACTGCCTTTCTGTCATAATCCCTTTGTGCAGCCTGCTGCTCCTGCAGTGCCTCTGCATAGCCCTTTTTCGCCTCTCTCTGAGCCTCATCCAGATTGGCTGATGCCAGATCATAGGCATTCTGAGCGATTTCCACCTCCTTTTGAACATCATCGGGATCCAGTCTGGCCAACACCTGACCAGCCTTCACCCGGTCGCCTTCCTTCACCAGAATTTCCAGAATCTCTGCATGAAGGCTGGACACCACCTCTGCACTGTCCGTTCCGGATACAGGCCCGCTGACCGATAATATCTCCTCTACAGTTCCCCGTGTAAGAGCCTGTGTCATCACCGGGACTCCCGTCTGTCCTCCAGAGCCGGATATTTTGAAACATACAAGCAAAGCGACGGCTGCTGCCGCCGCCCCGGTTATCAGTTTACGCCTCCTGCTCCAGGAACCAATAGCCTTAAATGCTCTGCGAATTCTTCCTTTCTTATGCTTTTTCTCATCAGACGGAGCAGAATTCATCAGCTCCGCCAACTCCTTCTCATATTCCTGATCTGTCATAGAACCCTTTCCCTCTTCTATGTTTTCCTGTACTGCCAAATTCTTTCCGCAATACAGAATTACCTTCTATGCGTCAAAAAATGTCTTTTATCCTGTTGCTGTACCTGATTTTCTCAGGGAAGCGGCTGCATCCTCTCCAGTACAAAGTCCGGAATCTGATCCTTTGGAAATACTGCATAATGACTATATTGCTCACCGTTCCTGTCATAGAAAACAACATCCAGATCCGACTGGAGATACATGCTGTTATAATACTGTACACCCGGCACTGATATCACCTTCTTCAGCCTTTCAATCTCCTCCGGCTTATCAAATACTGCCTGCTCCTGAACCTGTTTCTTGTCATTCCACCTGCTTACGGTCACTGCATAGAGATCCAGGCTGTCGTAATACTCTCCTGGCATAATTCCGTACTTTCTCAGAAGCGCACAGGTTTCTTTGAAAGAAAGATAGACCGGATAATAATCCTTTTCTGCAAAATTATAGGAATGATAGGAATAGTAATCCTCCGAATCTCTTACTTTCTGAAAATGCTCCCAATTCAGGGCCTCCACGTCCTGATCTGAGGTAAAGCGAATCAGACCTGCAGGAAGCTCATATTTCATCTGCTCAATGGTCATTTCAGAAAATTCCTTCTGATAGGCTTCCAGAAGCTCCTTTTTTTCTGCTTTTCCCAGGGTGTCAAGCCGCACCTCCGATGATTCGCCGCCGCAGCGCCAGCGGATATCCGCCACCTCGTCTGCCGTCTTTTTCATTAAAGGAAAACTGGCCTTCTGGTATGCCTCGCTGGCATACAGCTTTTCAAACAGAGGCAGATTTTTGTCCATATCCATGTAATAGCTTCTGTATACCTTCCGTCCACTGTTCATAGTGTAACAGATTTTTACCCGGCTGAAAGTGCCCTCCTCCTCACGTACAGAGGTATCCTGCGTTCTCTCCCCAAGCTGCTCCACTCCGGCTGCCGCAATATTACAGATCGTTTCCACATCCTCTGATTCCATCATATCCAGAAGCCAGTCATCCTCCAGATATTTCCACTGGTAGGAGCCGTCCTCCTTTTTCAGCACATATCCCCGGGAAACCCAGGAATCCAGCCGATCTACGGAAACAGCTGCACATTTCACTTTCCCTGCATCCGGAATATAGGTATCATAGCCAAACCAGTCATAGCGGAAGGCAAACAGCACTGCCACTGATACCAGGATGCATCCCACCAGCTGAACCGGATGGGCAAACAGCTTTTTAAAATCAAAATGATAAATGATTTCAATGGTGCAGTGACAAATCACAGCGCCGCAGATAAGTCCAAACACAGCCCAGCCGGTAGAGGAACGCAGTCCCCAGAAAAAGACGCCCAGACCAAAAGCTGACAAAAGCACCAGAATAACCCGTATCACCGGCATGGTTACAGGAAACGCCATAGCCTTTCCTGCCGCCTCCGAAGGACGCTTCTTATACAGAAAGCAGCCCACCACGGTAAAGAGAAGCGATGCTGCAAGAGCAATCATCACATAAGAAGCCATGCTTTCTCCGTTTATATAGGCATCATAGCTGCTGATGTACTCGCAGACCGGAGAAAAACGGATTCCCGTTTCCATAAAATTCTGCCAGCTCTCCCACATTCCAGTGCGGAAAAACACCATAAAATATCCCTGAATCAAACTGACTGCCAGAGGAACTGCAGAAGAAAATACCACGCAGCCCAGAAAGGCCACAACCATGTTGCCAGTCAGCATCACTGCCACAACCACCATGGTATACATCAAAATAAAGTAAGTCAGGTGCAGTCCGCAGGCCGCAAAAACCACCGGCCACAGCTTCGTGCCGTCCACTCCGTAGCCCACTGCAATACAGGCAGCCGCAATCATAGAAATCACATAAGGAACTGCCATAATCAGAATTCCATTGACAAAATCAACGGCAAAAAGCACCTCTCTGCGTACAGGAATACTATGATAAAAATCTACCTTGCTTTTTGCATTCAGCCACGCAAAGCCGCTGATTCCGCATACCAGAGCAGCTGCCATCATCACAAATGCTGTCATGCCATTTTCAAAGGACAGCCATTCCATAATCTGATCACTGTAACGGAGCAGCCCCAGCTTCAGATCCTCATAACGCTCGATCTCTCCTGCACTCACCGCCGCCGTCACAGGGTAGGCAAAAAAGCAGCCCATTCCTATCAGCGCCACGGCCCAGAGTCTCTGCCCCAAATCCTTTCTCATCAGCTTAAAAAATAAGTTTTTTGATGTCATAGCCGACTACCTCCGTTTCACTGATAAAGATTTCCTCCAGAGAAAGAGGAATCGTCTCGTAAAAGACCGGATCCGCTTTCTGCATTACAAACTCTACCCGGCTCAGATCCCCGCGAACCGTCAGAGTCATCAGTTTTCCTCTCCTCTCGATTTTCAGGATTTCCAGGCCCTCCAGACTCTCCGGCTCCACTCCGGGCTTCAATACACACTGAACCTTGTGAATCTTCATTTTCATCTCATCCAGATCCCGGCTCAGAAGAATCCCGCCCTTATGCAGAAGTCCCACATGATCGCAGATATCCTCCAGCTCTCTTAAATTGTGAGAAGCAATAATCGGAGTCAGCTGCCGCTGGGCCATATCGCTGGCAAAAATACTCTTTACAGCCTGACGCATCACCGGATCCAGTCCGTCAAAGGTCTCGTCACAGAACAGGTACTCTGTACCAGAACAGATTCCGCAAATAACAGAAAGCTGCTTTTTCATACCCTTGGAAAATGTATTGATCTTGCGCTTCTCATCCAATCCAAAATTCTTCATCAGACTATGGAACCGGCTTTCATCATATCCAGGATAAACAATCCGGTAATATTCCATCATCTCTACAGGAGTGGCATTGCTGAAAAAATACTGCTCATCAGAAATATAGAAAAATTTCCTTTTTGCCTCCTCATTTTCAAAAACCGCCATTCCGTCTACCGTAACCGTTCCCTCATCCGGCTTGAGAACACCTGCCGCCATCCTCAAAAAGGTACTCTTTCCCGCTCCATTCGTTCCAATCAGGCCAAACACACTTCCTGTGCGGATCGTTGCGCTGATATGATCCACAGCAAGAATGCTGTCAAACCTCTTTGTCAAATTTACTGCCTCTATCATACCGACTGCTCCTCCCTGCTCTCTTCCGCCGTCCGGCCATACTCCTCTCTGGCCAGGTTTACAAATGTCTCACAGTCCATATCAAGACTTACGGCCTCCCTGGCCAGCTCTCTCATGCTTCCTGCCAGCTTTTGTCTTCTGGCCTCTTTGAGACGCCTGATGCTTCCCACAAAGCTTCCCCGTCCCTTTACCATATAAATGTATCCCTGACGTTCCAGCTCTCCGTAGGCACGCTGTATCGTATTGGGATTGATAGAAAGCTCCATAGCCAGACTCCGCACAGAGGGCATCTGGTCATCCTCTTCCAGAACCCCCAGAAGCATCAGCTCCTGCAGCTTTTCCACTACCTGCTCATATATAGGGCGGCTGTCTTTATAATCCAGCAGAATCATCGATCGTCTGTCTCCTTTCCCCTACGTACCCTGTGTGTACTAGGACTATTAATACACTTATATCATAAAAATCCCAGCAGCACAACTGGAAAAATCTTACATTTTTCTGAATTCAGCAGGTGGATTTTGTCCTCCTGTCTACAAACATTTCACCGCCATGAATCCGGTAAATAAATTCCAGACACTCAAGGGCCTCTGTTCCTTCCGGCCTACTCATGAAGCTCCAGCGGAAGTCCATCCGGATCTGCAAAAAAGGTCATCCGCTTTCCGGTAAATTCATCCACACGGACCGGTTCCACCTCAATTCCCATTTCTGTCAGCTCTGCAATCATTCCGTCCAGATCCTCTGCATAAAAAGCCAGGTGGCGAAGCCCTGCCGCCTCCGGTCCAGTCACACGCTTCGGCGGGTTCTTTACCCCAAAGATCTCCAGTTCCGTTGTTTCATTGATTCTAAGATCCAGCTTCCAGTCATCTCTGGCTGGACGGTAATTTTCCCGAATCACAGAAAATCCAAGCTTATTCACATAAAAATCCCTGGATTTCTCATAATCCGAAACAATAATTGCAATATGATGAATGGTATTCAGTTTCATAACTTGCTTTCCTCCTGATCAAATAAATGTAAAAACCCCGAAAAAGCCTATGCAGTTTCACATACTCTGCGTCCATCTGCAGTCTGTGTCCACACTTCTTCCGGGGTTTTCTTAATCAACTCTATTCTGCTGTCTCTTCTATTCCCTTTGCTTCCTGTACAGAATCATTCATTATTCTACAGTCACCGACTTGGCCAGATTTCTCGGCTTATCCACATCCAGTCCTCTGGCTACGCTCACATAATACCCCAGAAGCTGCAGAGGAATCACCGCAAGACTGGCTGCAAAATGCTCATCTATTCTCGGTACATAGACTGCAAAATTCACAGCATCCTCAATATCATACCTTCCATAAGAAGTCAGCCCCATCAGATAAGCGCCGCGGCTTCTGCATTCCGCCATATTGGAAAGCGTCTTTTCATACAACTGCTCCTGAGTCAAAACGCCAATCACAAGAGTGCCGTTTTCAATCAGACTAATCGTTCCGTGCTTCAGTTCACCGGCTGCATAAGCCTCTGAGTGAATATAGGAAATCTCCTTCAGCTTCAGGCTTCCCTCCAGAGAAACGGCATAGTCAACGCCTCTTCCAATAAAGAACACATCCTTTGCCATGGAATTCTTTGCAGCAAACCACTGGATTCGCTCCTTATCCTCCAGAATCTTCCCAATCTTTTCCGGAATGGTCTGAAGCTCCTCCAACAGAGTGGAATACCGCTTCTCATCCATCTTTCCTCTTACCAGCGCAAACTGCAGCGCCAGACAGTACACTGCAATCAGCTGAGTGCTGTAGGCCTTCGTTGTTGCCACTGCAATCTCAGGACCTGCCATAGTATAAAAGACATTGTCTGCCTCTCTGGCAATAGAAGAACCAACCACATTGACAATAGCCAATGTCTTCACTCCGCACTGCTTTGCCTCCCGAAGGGCTGCCAGACTGTCTGCCGTCTCTCCGGACTGGCTGATCACAATCACCAGACTTTTGGGATCTAACAGAGGCTTTCTGTAACGAAACTCCGAAGCCACATCAATCCGAACCGGAATCTCAGCCAGATCCTCCATCACATACTGAGCTACAGCCCCCACATGATAAGCAGATCCGCAGGCCACAATATGAATCTGGGAAATGCCCTGAATCTCCTCCTCTGTCAACCCTACGCCAGACAAATCCAGTCTGCCGTCCCGGATCACAGAAGAAAGGGTATCCGCCACAGCCTTGGGCTGCTCGTGGATTTCCTTCATCATAAAATGCTCAAAGCCGCCCTTCTCTGCCGCCTCAGCATCCCACTCAATCTCAGTCAGTTCCCTGGAAATCTCATCCCCATCCAGGTTGTAAAACGTAACTGCTCCATCTGCCAGACGGGCCATCTCCATATTTCCAATATAATATACCTGACGGGTATATTTCAAAATAGCAGGAACATCAGAAGCCACATAGCATTCGCCGTCAGTCACTCCCAAAATCATGGGGCTGTCCTTTCTTGCCACATAAATCTCCCCGGGATAATCACGGAACATCACTGCCAGGGCATAGGAACCACGGATACGCACCATGGCATGATTGATAGCATCTACCGGAGTTCCTTCATATTTTTTGTAATAATAATCAATCAGCTTAATTGCCGCCTCTGTGTCTGTAGAAGAATAAAAGGTATAACCCTTTCTCACCAGCTTATCCTTCAGTTCCTGATAATTCTCAATAATGCCATTATGAACGCCCACAACATTTCCATCATCCGAGCAATGAGGATGCGCATTCGTTTCTGATGGTTCTCCGTGAGTAGCCCATCTAGTGTGACCAATGCCGCAGGTTCCCTTTAAGGTTTCTCCGTTGTTTGTCTTCTCCGCAAGCGCCTTCAACCGTCCCTTTGCCTTCACAATCTGAACCGGGGCATCACCGTCCCGGACAGCCAGTCCCGCCGAGTCATATCCTCGGTACTCCAGCTTTGACAGCCCGTCTAAAAGAATCGGCGCTGCCTGATGACTTCCAATAAATCCGACAATTCCGCACATATTGTAATCTCCCTATTAATTTGTAGTGTAATCTCTCCCCCATACACACAAACTACCTCATTATTAAAGCACAATTCCTGAATTTCTGCAAATAAAAAAAATCGGATTTTCGTAAAAGAAGCTCGCTCCTCTTTCCTATCTCTGAGTTTTCATACCTGCCATCATTCTCCAGACACTTTCTCCATTGTTTTCTGAATCTGCTTCACTCGATCCACTCCGCAGCTGCAAATTTGGGCAATCTGCTCTACTGGAAGATTCAATGCCAAAGCAGATTGTATTACTGAGCGGGTTGCCTCAACCCTTCCAAGCTCTTTGCCTTCAGCCCTTCCAATTTCTTTGCCTTCGGCCCTTCCGATTTCTTTGCCTTCGGCTCTTCCGATTTCTTTACCTTCGGCCCTTCCTCGCTCCAAAAATTCATCCTCATACATCTGAAATCCTGTTTTCATATTGAATCTCTCTCCTTCCCTTACAGCCTCTTTCCACTTTGACAGCTCCCTGAGCCCTACATAGGACGATGCAAAATCAAAGGCATCCTCCTCCAGCTTCCCATAGGCCGGCTCCTGTTCGATCAAATCTCTCAGCCTTTCCCGATTCCCGGAAAAACGAATCAAATCAAATACCTGCCGCAGATCAGTTCGAAACAAATCCGTTCGTTCCATCCTCCGCACATCAATCACATGAATCCGATAATTCTGCACATACTGGCGAATCTGCTCCGGAATATCCTGGAAATCAAGAATCCCATGCAAATCTCTGGATCCGTTCCACTCCTCTTCCCCATAATACAAGATAATCGTAATCACAGGGTGAAGGCGGTCACTTTTTCGAAAGCCGTATAAATACTCTCCGGAACTCAGCTCTGTATCGAAATTCCTCCCATTTCGCCGAACCGCTCTGTAAATTTCCGCTGCCTGATGTTCATACGCTCCGACTTCATATCCCAGAACACGAAGCGGAAGTCTGTAATCAAGCTTTTCCTGATTTTCCAGTCCCATGACAGCAAAATTCACACCGAATACAGCCTTCCGCACCAGATCCCGGCGTTTTCCCTGGCCGTTTTCTGTGTCCATTTCCGACAAATCCTCCTGCTTCACAATCGGAATGCCGTTACAGACAAGAGATGGTCATAATTTGTTGTTGCGAGAACATCCTGTGTAAGCATCATTTGCATTAGTACGTTTTCCAGTTTTTTGTTTGTAACTTCCGCTGACTCAAATGCCCCATGCATCCATGTTTCATACGACTTTTCTGCCTTGAGTATTTTTATGACTTCTCCAACAACTGAAACCATGTTATCCGTTGAATTGTCAGACTTCAACGATTCCGTAAGCATATCCGCAATAGTATAGTCTTTTATACGGCTAATCCCATCAACTATCCAATCCCACCATGTGTACTTTCTTCCTGATAACGCCGTTGAAAATCCTGCACCAAAAAGGTATACAATATCATTCTCTTTTAGTGCTTTTATAAAATCGGGATATAACTGGATGTCACTTTTCATATTCTCTCCACATAAAGTTTCTGTCTCTCGACTTATATTCAGTCATTTTTATTTACGCCAGTATATACAGTTCTTTTATTTCCTGAAGAATCTGTTCTTTCGTTCGTCCCACAAGTCCTAACTGTTTGACATCAACCGTCTCATTTTTCATTCGATCAACGAACTTCTGTATATCATCATACACACCACTAGGAGCGATAATTTTGACCGTAGGGTCAATCAGTTCAGTCAATCGAAAAACATCATTTTTATGCTTCTTAATGTTTTTACTATCAACGTGTTCTCCGGCTTCTTTTCGATCCGTCAAATCCATCCACGCTTTCGCCTTGAATGGCATCAAATATGCAGCATCCAAAACCGTCACTCCATCAACAGTCACTTTCCCCCACTTCAAGAACTCATAGTAATCATCATCCAAAAGGATTGCAGACAAGCTCGATATATCCTCATCCATTGGTAGCGGTATCAATATTGCATCATCTGGAAGTTGAATTGCATCCAGTTTTCTAGTGAACAGTTCGATCATTGCTGGATAATGGTTTGAGGCCGGGTGACTGAACCGATAAAACTGCGGCATACCTGAGCTTTTATTACAATGTTCGTATCCAGCCTGTTTTACATAGTCCCAGAACTTTCTTCCAAAAGCCGCATCCACAGCTTCAATAATTAGAACAAGGTCAATGTCTTTTGTTGCACGGAAGTCTAGGCCTTCTTCCGTCATCAAGATATCACACGCCGTCCCACCGATAATTGCATACTGGCTTTCGTTACCCTTGAACCATTCCTTAAAGCTTTCAATCCCTGTTACCATCTATCTTCCTCCACAGGTTATTTAACATTTCTTCTACTGCTTCTTCTACTCGTTCATCTGTATCTTCCCTGAGCGATAATGCCAGAGAAAGTTCATCGACCATTTTCTTCTTCGATAATTTTCGTGGGTCATATCTCCACATTTCAACGGCCACCTGCGAATTTGAGTCCTGTAAATCTTTTGCCATACAGTCATTCCACTGAGATATTCTTTCTGAAGCGTAGCACTGAACATTAGGCAGATTGAGCATCGAATACCCTGCTAATGCGGAATATCCGCTCTCCAGCAATTCAGCCTTTACTTTCTCGTAAGGAACATAAACCGTCCTTTTCACAGGATTGAGCAGAACTTTCCCTACTTTATAAAACAACTCTTTGGGGGAGTTTTCCGAAAACAGTATCTTCTGTACTCCGATTTTTCTTGATTGCAGAGATCCCATTTCTTCAAGTTGCTTAGAAGCTCTGGAAATAGATGTTGGCGTCAAATCCAAATCTTTTGCAGCCTGACTTGTGGACAACTCCTTTGCTCCCTTATAAATAAAATAAAGCAACAGCATCTGAGCCGATGGCAGAATTTCCTCTCTGTCACTCTTTTCTGCATCACAGCGTTCCTGCAAATACGCTGCCATAAAGGGTAAATAAATTTGCCTTCCATCCACAATAAATGCTATTTTTTCTCGAAGCAAATGCTCTTTCTGCCGTGCAGTGATCTTTTCCAGTACTAAAACCACAGGACAATCTGCAACCATTTTCACACGTTCCAGATGCTTTTTTAATGTATCCACCTGCTCCAATTCGGTTTTAGGATATAAAAAAACGGCTTTTTGACCATTCAGAGATACTCTCTGTGAATCATACCTTGTACTGATGAAGTTTGGCAAATGCTCTAAAGCTTCATTTCCATATAGCACTTCTATTCCTAAGACTCGCTTAAGGTATTCCACTCTATCGCCTCCATTCATAACTCTTTTTCGTATTATAACTTATTTTAAGTTAAGATACAATATCAAAGTTATAATGGTCAGGCCCAGCTATTGAAACCCTAATTTTTTTCAAATAATTTTACGGCTGACTTGAAAAAGTAAATTTCAGTGCAGCGGTAAATTCTATTACACTTTGTTTTTTGCAGATTTTACAGGAGATTTTTACGCAAAATCGTAAGCGCAAAATAATTCGACGGATTGTGTTACCATAAAAATCAGTTTTCCCTGGCCGTTTTCCGTGTCCATCTCCGACAAATCCTCCTGCTTCACAATCGGAATGCCGTTACAGACAATGCCATTGATCAAATCTGCAAAACGCCTGTTATCCGAATAATAGCGTTTGGCCAAAAGATCCTGTTTCATCCAAATCCCTCCCGTCACATAATGGCAGAAGGTCTTTTTCCGATCTTCTGCTTTTACTAAATAATGAAATATAAGCATAGACCGTTTCACTGATTCCAAGAAAGAACCGATAGGCAAATGCCCCAAGAAAAATAGAAATATGGTATGCTTACAAAAAGTTTAGCACAAAGCAGATGGAAGGACAAGAAAAAGAATATGAAATTTTATAAAAAAAGGGTGAAAAGCTTAAAACTTCCAGCCTTTCACCCTTGTCTTCTGGGAGTATCCCAAAGTTTGTGTAAACCTTCAAACTGATGTAAGATAGACTTACCAGTTTGGAGGTTTATTTTATGGCAAGAAAAAAGGATACCCCACAAAAAGCAGCTCTTCGGGAAATGATGGGCAACTACCTGAAAGAGAACAATGTAACGGTCAAGGATGGAACGGATGTCAATTCCATTATGCGGGATATGATGTCCATCATCCTGGAAGGTGCCCTGGATCAGGAAATGGATGAGGAACTGGGATATTCCAAGTATGATTATCGGAACAAGGAAACAGATAATTCCAGAAATGGCCATTCCCAGAAGACCATGCATACCAGCTACGGCGATATGGAGATTGATATCCCAAGAGACCGGAAAGGAGAGTTTGAACCACAGATCGTCAAAAAGTATCAGAATACGGTCACTCAGGACATGGAAGAAAAGATCATCTCCATGTATGCCAAAGGAATGACTACGAATGATATCGAAAGCC
>OHAM01001284.1_pt1 | contig 16111 bp, 13 predicted proteins | sample 1577161 | NCBI WGS metagenome assembly OHAM01 (sample SAMEA3541583, study PRJEB24748) | human gut metagenome | biome: human gut; feature: human-associated habitat; material: faeces | place: China | collected 2012
ACGTGACGCAGCGTTCTCAGCTGACATTGGAGGATTTACAGGCTTGGAAAAACTGCGGGACTTTGGCAGGAGAAAAATATGCGGATATGGTGGCATACTATATCAGTCAGCATGAACACAGCGGTGGTACCGCATGCTATCTCCATGATCCTTCTGCTGCTGTCTGCGCCGTACATACTGAATGGTTTACCATGCTTCCCATGTATATGACCGTTGTCACAGAAGGAGAAGCGGCAGGCCGTACCATTGGTGATCCCATGAAACTGCGCGAGGCAAATCCCAACGTGAAGGTTTGTATTGGTGTGGACTCTCCGAAATTAGAGACACATTTGAAAGAAATCCTCATGTGTGCTTTTCTGGGAAACTGATAAATGAAATGTTTTTGAAAGAAAAAGCAAAGCCTGTCAGGTATCGTTCCATAAAAATATGATAGCCGGAATTCTTGAAATAGAAAGGATTCCAGCTATCATATTTTGAAGGGATATATGTAGGGATTCTATTTTTTGTTTCAATTTCGTGCATCATGCGTGAAAAATGTGATAAAATATGTTTCAGTATGAAGATGGGAGTGAAAGAATGAATTTTGCAGAAGAATATAAAAGAAAATTGAGAACACCGGAAGAAGCAGTGAAACTGGTGAAAGACGGCGACTGGGTGGATTACAGCGTAGGGATCGGTTTTCCTGTGCTGCTGGATGCGGCACTGGCAAAACGTAAAGATGAACTGAGAGATATCAAGATTCGCGGTTCCTTAGCAATGCAGCCCATTCAGGCAGTAGAACAGGATAGAGAACGGAGAACATTTACATATAACAGCTGGCATTGCTCCGGTTATGAACGGAAACTGTGCGATGAAGGTCTTTGCAATTATATTCCTATGATCTTCCGTAATATGGCGTCTTATTACAGACGGTACTTGACCGTAAATGTGGCTATGATTTCCGTGGCACCCATGGACAGTAAGGGATTTTTCAATTTCTCCATGGTAAACTGCACTACCAGAGCCATTCTGGATGCAGCAGATCTGATTATTCTGGAAGTTAACGAACATATGCCCCATGTCTATGGCGGTCAGGAAGACTGCATCCATATTTCTGAAGTAGATGTGGTGGTAGAAGGGGCACATAAACCGCTGGCACAGCTGCCCATTCCTCCTGCAACAGAAATTGATGAAAAGATTGCTTCTCTGCTTTTGCCTCATATTCCTGATGGTGCTACCATTCAGCTGGGTATTGGCGGTATGCCAAACTCCGTAGGTAAATTGATGGCAGAATCCGATCTGAAGGATTTGGGTATGCATACAGAACTCCTTTCTGATGGTTTTGTAGACTTGTACGAAGCTGGTAAATTGACAAACAGCCGGAAAACACTGCACCGTGGGAAAGGTGTATTTGGCATTGCACTGGGTTCCCAGCGGCTCTATGACTGGGTAGGAGAAAATCAGGGTCTTTTGTCTTTCCCCATGGACTATGTAAACCAGCCCAGCGTTATGGCACAGATGGAAAATATGATTTCCATCAACAACTGTATTGCCATTGACCTGTATGGTCAGGTTTCTTCTGAAAGCGCAGGCACACGCCATATTTCTGGTACCGGCGGACAGCTGGACTTTTCCACAGGGGCTTATGACGCGCCTGGCGGGAAAGGCTTTATCTGCATGACATCTTCTTATCGGGATAAGGCTGGCAATCTCAAATCCAGAATCCTGCCCAAGTTTACACAGGGGGACATCATCACAACGCCCAGAACACAGGCGTTCTATATCGTAACAGAATACGGCATTGTGAATCTGGCAGGCAGAAGCACATGGGAAAGAGCAGAACTGCTCATTTCTCTGGCACATCCTGATTTCAGGGATGAACTCATTGCCGCAGCGGACAAGCAGAAAATTTGGAGAAACTCCAATAGAATCTAATCTGTATACAAAACAGGGATTTCTGATGTTTTCAGAGATTCCTGTTTTTTTGTTGCCAGACACATAAGAGGAAAAAGTGCATACAATAAAAGCAGGGGGTGACGCCTGTGGGCAGAAGATGTGTGAACCAATGGAGAAAACGATGGATCGGTTCTCTAATGATTGCGTTGGGAACAGGTGTGTTTCTGGCATTGCTGCTGCCGGGATGTATGTTTCTTGTGGCCGTTCTGCTTATTTGCGGCGGCGCCTGCCTGCTCTATAAAAGCTAAATATTGTGGTCAACGCATGTTGTTCTTTAAGGAGAAAGGAATGACATGCGTTTTTTGTTGTATTACAAAATATTTTTTGCAGGCTTTTCCGTTTTTCCCCTTTTTGTTATAATTTATTTAGAGAAAGATTAAATACGCAGGGGATGAAAGTATGAATGAACCATATAAAATTTTGCTGGTGGATGATGAGGCAGAAGTCCGCACCAGCATTATTCGAAAAATAGATTGGTCTGCCGTTGGTTTTCAAGTGGTGGGCGACGCGGAAAATGGCGTGGATGCGCTGGAAAAAATTGAACAGTTGGAGCCGGATGTGGTATTGACGGATATTCGTATGCCCTATATGGATGGTCTGGAAATGGCAGAAAGACTGCGGGAAATCCACCCGTCCATAAAAGTGGTGCTTTTTTCCGGTTTTGATGATTTTGAATATGCCCAGAAAGCCATTAAACTGAATATCATTGAGTATATCTTAAAGCCTGTCAACGCAGAGGAAATGATGGAAATTTTGCTGCGGATCAAGGGCACATTGGATGAGGAAATTCAGCGTTTGCGGGATTTGACAAACTTACAGGAAAGTTTCCGTAAAAACCTGCCTATACTGCGAGAGAAATTTTTGAGCAATCTGGTGAAAGGCAATGCAGGAAAAGAAGATATTCCTGTACTCATGGAAGAATATGGTCTTTCCCTTTTGGAAGGAAATCGCTGGGTAGCGGCAAAGGTTATGGCACAGGAAATGGATAATGCTGCATGGAACAGCTGGAACTTGCTGGCCGTATCTGTACAGCGTCTGCTGGAGGATCGTTTTCAGGATTTTGGCAATTACAGCTGTTTCCAGCGTCCATCTGGCATTTGTGTCATTGCTGCCATGGAAGACGAAAAAGAGCTGATGCAGCTGACTACTTTTTTCCGGGAATTGTGCAAGGAAGTCAAAAAGATTTTGAACTGCACCCTCATTGTAGGCATTGGACGAGTTGTGGAGAGCATCGAAAATATTTCTCACAGTTATGCGGAAGCAAGGGAAGCTGTTGCTTACAGTCGGACTGCTGGTGAAGTGGTCTTTATCTCCGACGTGGAACCGCAGAAAGATACCTTGCTCCATCTGGACGAAAAAGACGAAAAGGAACTGAGCTATGTATTGAAATTCGGTGACGAAGAAATGATACAATCCTGTGTGGAAAGCATTTCCGGCAGAATGCGACAGACGAAGACCATGCAGAGCGGTTTTCAGGCGTATATCATCGATATTTTGAGCGTCATTTTGCGTGTGGTACAGAAAAATGGGCTGGAAGAAAATATCGTTTTCGGAAAATACGCGGACTATAACGGTGTGCTCACAGGCATTCGAGACAGCGCGGATATGCAGGATTGGCTCTGTGAGGTTTGCTTTGCCATCAGCGGCAAATTGTATCGGGAACGTGTGGGCACCACCCAGACGTTGATTGAAAAGGCGAAGAAGTATATTGGAGAGAATTATGCCAATTCCGCCCTTTCTCTGGAAATGGTCTGTGGCTATCTCCATATCAGTACAGCCTATTTTTCCACCATATTCAAAAAAGAAGTGGGAGAAAGTTACATTTCCTATCTGACAGCCATCCGAATGGAAAAAGCGGCGGAGCTGCTGAAAGAAACAGATGAAAAGACATATCAAATCGCCGCAAAGGTGGGATATGATGAGCCGAATTATTTTGGTTATGTGTTTAAAAAGAAATTTGGGGTTTCGCCCAATAAATTTCGCGGAAAGTGAGGAGCGACATGGGGATTTTTCAAAAGGGAAAAGCCTTTCTGGAGCGGCATTTTTTGAATGGAAGCATGCATATTGAACTGCGGAAACTGCTGTGGGTTTCCTTTACGCTGACATCTGTGGTGGCAACGCTTTTGATGGGGATTTCTTTCTATTACCGTTTTGCGGCACAGTCTGCCCAAACCACATGGGAAGGAAATGACACCCGCATGGAAGATGCAGCAGAACAGGTGACAGCCCATTTCCGCAATATGATCAAAGTATCAGATACCCTGTATTATCGTGTCATCAAAGGGACAGATTTGCAGCAGGATACCATTTCTGATGATTTCCGTTTGATCTATGAAATGAATAAAGATTATGTGGAGAGTATCGCGCTTTTTTCCATTGACGGCAATTTGATTTGTGCCACGCCTAACAGCCATCTGCGTCCTAATTTTTCATTGCAGAAAGAAGCGTGGTATGGCAGTGCGCTGGATACAGAAGAAAATATTCGTTTTGGTGCACCCCAGGTTTCCCGGGTCTTTCGGGCGGAAGGCGATGGCTATACACGGGTGATCCCTATGAGCCGTATGGTGCAGCTGACCATGGGAGATCAGACAAAGCGTGGTGTGCTGCTCATCAATCTGCGGTACGACGTATTGCAGGATATGCTGGAAAATGTCATGGTAGGGGAAGAATCCTATGTATATCTGGCAGGAGAAAACGGCAATTTGCTGTATCATCCCATGCAGGATCAGATTGCCGCAGGCATTATGAAAGAGGAGACTTTACCTCTGCTTATGTCCTCTTTGGAGGGGGATGTGCAGGCAAAACCCTATACTTTCCTGCATAAGACCATTGGCTATACGGGATGGCATATGGTGGGGGTATCCAAAGGTGATACACCGTCTTTGCACAACTGGAAAACAAGAAGTTTCATCCTGTTTTTGCTGGCGTTTTTCCTCAATGCCATGATGCTCATTAACTTCTATGTTTCCAGAAAAGTCACAGAGCCCATGCATCGATTGGAAGGTGCTGTAAAACGAATACAAGCAGGGGATCTGAATACGAAGATACAGGCTTCCGGTGTGTATGAAATACAGAATCTGTCCAATGCCATCGAAGAAATGGAGCGGAATCTGAAACAGCTCATGGAGGATATTGTGCAGGAACACGAAGCCAAGCGGAAAAGCGATCTGATGGTGCTGCAAAACCAGATCAATCCCCATTTCCTGTATAATACACTGGATGTCATTGTATGGATGATTGAAAATGAAAAAAGCGGCGATGCCGTCAAAGCTGTGACAGCTTTGGCACGGTTTTTCCGTATCAGTTTGAGCAGAGGTAAGACGGTCATTCCTGTTTCCGATGAAGTGGAACATGTGCGAAACTATCTGATGATACAGGAAATGCGTTTTAAAAATAAATTTACCTATCAGTTTGATGTGAAAGAAGAAACAAAACAACTGGGGACAGTGAAGCTGATTTTGCAGCCTTTGGTGGAAAATGCCATCTATCATGCCATGGAATTTATGGATGATGATGGGGAATTGACCGTAAAAGGCTATCTGGAAGGGGAAGAATTGGTGCTTTCCGTGACAGATAACGGCTGCGGCATGACGAAGGAACGGGCAGAGGCTCTCCTGCGGGGAGATTTTGTTCAGACAGGAAAAGGCTCCGGTGTCGGTCTGCGAAATGTACAGGAGAGAATCCAGCTGGTTTTCGGGGAGAAATATGGACTGCGCATTCTTTCGGAACCAGATGAAGGCACTTGTGTAGAGATTCATCTGCCAGCCATTCCCTATGAAGAAATGAAAGAAAGGGGGATGGTATCATGACAGTGAAACAAAAAATATTCCTTTTTGCGGATATCCTCATTCTGGTGGTATTGTTTCTGATTTCGTCTACGGACTATATCTGGAAGGAAAGAAAAGTGGATGTATCCAATATTTCTGTCATTGTGGATATCCCCCAGGACAGCATCAATCTGAATCTGCGGGAAGGTGCCAAGAAAGCGGCGCAGGCATACCATGCGGACATGCATTTTTTGAATCTCCATGATTATGAAGCCCAGCAAGTGGATATGCAGACTTTGGTGCAGCGGGAATTGGATGCGGGATGTGAAGGCATTGTGCTCCAATGCGGAAGCGGCAGAGTCACAGAAGAAATTTTGGAAAATATCCCCGTAGGGGTTCCTGTGGTGTTATGGGATACAGAAGCGGAATCTCCCCGTGTGAAAGCCAATGTTTCTTTTGACAGAGAAGCCATTGCAAGGCTGCTGGTGGAAAAGGTGGCTGAAGCGAGGGATAAAGGTCAGAGTGTGACACTGGTGTCCCATAAGGATCGCAGCGATCAGATGCAGAATATGCACGATTTGCTGGAAGAGATGTTCCCGCAGGCTGGGATTATGGTACGCCGTGTGGAACTCGCGGATTATGCGGAGGCCAATGCGCTGGTCAACGGTCTGGCAGCACAGGGAGGCAATATGGTTGTTTCCTGTGATCCACAGGCACTGGAAGCCATGGCAGCGGTTTGTGAAAACGAAGGATGTACCTTACCATTGTACGGCATGGGGTGGAGCGGCATGATCCGTGAACAGCTTGAGAAAGAAAATATTACCGGAGTTGCTGTCATAGACGCATATGGCGCAGGTTATTTTAGCGTACAAAAACTGACCATGATTTTGACTGGAGAAGACCAGAATGAAGAAGAAAGAAAGTTTCAGGCTGTCTGGGTAACCGGTGAAAATATGTATGATCGAAGTCGGGAAGCGATTTTGTTTCCTTTTGCGTGAGGTGAGAACAGATGCAAATAAGAAAACAGGAAATCGGAATTTTTATAGGAGTCATTTGTGTGGTTCTGGCAATTGTTTGGCTATGGATGCCTCGTACAAAGGAAAAAAAGGAATTGAAGATTGGGGTTTCTCTTTATTCGGACAGCGATACTTTTGTGGATAGTATCGTATCTTCCATGCAGGAACAGGCAGCTGCTTATGAAGCGGAAACGGGCTGTCCTGTAACTTTGAATATTTCCCGGGCAAACGGCTCTCAGCGGGAACAGTACGATCAGGTGGAACAGTATGCGGCGCTTGGATATGATGCTGTTTGTGTCAATCTGGTAGATCGTACCAACGCATCCAGTATGGTAGACCTTGCACAGTCTGAAGAAGTGCCGCTGGTATTTTTTAACAGAGAACCTGTGCGGGAAGATATTCTGCGAGGCGAAAATGTGTATTATGTGGGTACAGATGCCAGAGAAACGGCAAGGATGCAGGGAGAAGCGGTGTTACAGAGCTATGCGGCCGCCGCAGAGAAAATAGACAAGAATGGTGACGGCATTTTGCAGTATGTGATGCTGGAAGGAGAAATGGGGCATCAGGACACCATTCTCCGCTCTGACTATGTCATCCAGACCATTGAAGATGGCGGCGTGAAGCTGCAAAAGCTGGATGCAGAAACAGCTGACTGGATGCGCAGCCGAGCAGATGCCATCATGGAACAATGGATCGCGGAAATGGGCGATGAAATCGAGCTGGTATTGTGCAACAATGACGATATGGCATTAGGGGCCGCGGATGCCCTGAAGCGAAAAAATTTCACAGCGGCAGTATTCGGTATTGACGGAACGCCGGCAGGACTGGAGGCGCTGGAACAGAAAATACTTTGGGCAACTGTTGACTGCGGTGCAAAAGAACAGGGAAAAGCTGTATTTGGTATCGCCTCCGCCTTGGGTATGGGAAAGGAACTGCCGAAAGAAATGGAATTAACAGATGGCAGATATGTTCGGGTGCCTGTACGGGCACGGATACATGAGTCCATATTCTGAACAGTTTTTTCGACAAAAAACATAAAAAATTATGAGTTTCGCCAAATGAAAACGAATAAATTCCATGTAGATATAAAAAAATCTCTATTTTTTGCCTGGTATAGATTTGATATAATGTTATTAACAACAGGGAGATTGTTGTGTTACATGTGTTTCGGTCTTGGACTGGACAAAAATTAAAGGAGGGTTTATACAATGAAAAAGAAATTTTTAGCGATGCTGATGGCATCCGTGATGGTGTTGGGCCTTGCAGCCTGCGGCGGCTCCAGTGACGCTGCAACAGAAGGCGACGCAGCAAGCGGCGATCTGCCCACAGTCGGTGTATTGATCTACAAATACGACGATACATACATCTCTACTGTAAGAAATTCCTTGCAGGCAGCTTTGGAAGGCAAAGCAAATGTAGAAATGCAGGACGGTAAAGGCGACCAGGCTACACAGAACGACCAGCTGGACGTTATGATCTCCAAAGGCGTTGACGTACTGTGTGTAAACATGGTTGACGCAAAAGCTGCAAGCGGCGTTGTAGAAAAAGCATCCGCAGCAGGTATTCCTACTATCTTCTTCAACAGAGAACCCGATACAGAAGTAATCAAATCCTATGATAAAGCATGCTTTATCGGTACAAACGCTATTGACGCCGGCAAAATGCAGGGTGACATCATCAAAGATCTGTGGGATGCACATCCTGAATACGATCTGAATGGCGACGGCAAAGTACAGTATGTAATGTTCCAGGGCGAACCTGACAACCCCGAAGCAATCGCTCGTACACAGTACAGTGTAGAACAGGCAACTGCTAACGGTCTGACAATGGAACAGGTTGGCGAAACACAGGTATGTAACTGGGATACAGAAACAGCTCAGAAAGCAATGGAAGCTATGCTGGCTGCTAACGAAGGCAAAATCGAACTGGTTATCGCAAACAACGACGGTATGGCTATCGGTTGTGTAGCTGCTCTGTCCAACATCGGCTACAACACAGGTGCTGAAGGCGCTCCTTTCATCCCTGTAATCGGCGTTGACGCAACAGACGCTGCAAAAGACGCAATCGCAAAAGGCCAGATGAGCGCAACTGTTCTGCAGGATGGTGACGCAATGGGTAAAGCAATCGCAGCTGCAGCTCTGAACGTAGCAAATGGTGCTGAATTCCTGGATGGCACAGAATATACCTACGATGATACAGGTATCGCAGTTCGTATCCCTTACGCTCCTTACACAGGAGAATAATCTCTGATTTTCAGTAATAGATAGGAACATTTGGTTCGCACAGTGGGGTCTTTCCTCACTGTGCGTTCTTATAAGAAAAGAAAGTCCGTGACTGAGAAACATTTGAAAGCACAGCAGCTTATTTTTTGAGAAAAAAGCTGTCGTTGGGGAAGTTTTAACAAAGAGAAGTTGGCACAACAGACGATTAGGAAGTGTGGTGAAGGCAGTGAGCCAAGAAAAATATGTACTGGAAATGACAGATATCGAAAAGCAGTTCCCCGGGGTAAAAGCTCTGGATCACGCAATGCTCAAACTGCGTCCCGGTACTGTACATGCGCTGATGGGCGAAAACGGCGCAGGGAAATCAACATTGATGAAATGTCTTTTCGGTATTTATAAACAGGATGGTGGCAAAATTGTCATTGATGGTCAGGAAACATCTTTTTCCGGGCCTAAAAATGCGCTGGACAATGGTGTAGCAATGGTACACCAGGAACTGAATCAGGTATTGAAGCGCAGCGTTATGGAAAATATCTGGCTGGGTCGTTTTCCCAAACAGGGTGGACTGGTCAGCCATAAAAAAATGTATCAGGAAACACAGAAAGTATTCGAGGAACTGGAAATCCCCGTTAACCCTAAGACAATCATCGGCAAACTGAGCGTATCCCAGAGACAGATGGTAGAAATCGCGAAAGCCGTATCATATAATGCAAAAATTCTTGTATTGGACGAACCTACATCCTCATTGACCCATGAAGAAGTAGAGCACCTGTTCCGCATCATCAACAAACTGCGTGACAGAGGCGTTGCAATGGTTTACATCAGCCATAAGATGGAAGAAATTTTGCAGATTTCCGACGAAGTTACCATCATGCGTGACGGTAAGTGGATCGCAACAGAAAACGCAAAAGATCTGACAACAGATAAGATCATTCAGCTCATGGTAGGTCGTGACCTGACAGATCGTTTCCCGCCGAAAACAAACAAGCCTGGCGAAGTTCTGCTGGATGTACGAAACCTGACAGGAAAATATATGCCGACCTGTCTGGATGTAAGTTTCCAGCTGCGCAAAGGCGAAATCCTCGGTGTGGCGGGTCTGGTGGGCAGCAGAAGAACAGAACTTCTGGAAACCATTTTCGGTATTGCCCATCATCAGAGCGGTGAAATGTACATGCATGGCAAAAAAGTGGAGAACAAAGACGCAAAGACAGCCATCAAAAACGGCTTTGCGCTGCTGACAGAAGAACGTCGTGCCACAGGTATTTTCGGCGGCATGAGCATTCAGTTCAACTCCGTTATTGCCAATATCAAGAACTATCGGAAAGGTCTTTTGCTTTCCAACGCAAAAATGAAAGAAGACACTAAGTGGGTTATTGACAGTATGCATGTAAAAACCCCCAGCCAGAAAACCCATATCCGCACACTTTCCGGCGGTAACCAGCAGAAGGTAATTTTGGGCAGATGGCTTTTGACGAAACCGGAAGTACTGCTTCTGGACGAGCCCACCCGCGGTATCGACGTAGGTGCGAAATACGAAATTTATCAGCTGATCATTGATCTGGCGCAGGAAGATAAAGGCGTTATCGTGGTTTCTTCCGAAATGCCGGAACTTTTGGGGATTTGCGACAGAATCATGGTTATGAGCAATGGTCACTTGGCTGGTATTTTGGATGTCAAGGACGCGACTCAGGAAGAAATCATGCGTCTGGCAGCAAAATATGTATAATGGGGAGGTAAAAAAGAATGGAAAAATTAAAGAGTTTCAAAGGAGATAAAACCTGGCAGGAACTGCTGCTGGACTATGCTCTGTACATCATTTTGGTCATCATGATCATTGGTGTTATCGTAGCTGACCCTACATTTTTGTCTATCAATAACTTTTGGAAGATTTTAGCACAGGCTTCTACCAGAGGTATCCTGGCACTTGGTGTTGCTGGTATGATCGTATTGGCAGGTACTGACTTGTCTGCTGGTCGTATTTTGGGTTGTGGTGCTGCAATCTCCGCATCCTTATTGCAGAGTGTTACATACGCATCCCGTATGTATCCTCAGATCACAGAACCACTGCCACTGATCCTGCCTTTGCTGTTGTCCATCGTGGTTTGTGTGGCTTTCTGTCTGCTGAACGGTTTTGGTGTAGCAAAACTGCACATGCATGCATTTATTATTTCCCTGGGTACACAGCTCATTGCTTATGGTGCTCTGTGTCTGTACATCGATAGCCAGAAGGGCGGCGCACAGCCTATCGCCAGCCTGGACTCCAGATACATTGATCTGGTAAACGGCTACTGGTTCGGTATTCCTCATCTGGTTTACTTCATGGTAATTTGTGCCATTGTTATGTGGTTTGTATGGAATAAAACCACTCTGGGTAAAAACATGTTCGCTATCGGCGGTAACCCTGAAGCGGCTGCTGTATCCGGTGTAAACGTAGCAAAAAATATCATGCTGATCTATCTGGTAGCAGGTATCCTGTATGGTATCGCTGCTTTCCTGGAAGCAGGCCGTATCCAGAGTGTAACAACAGCTACTGGTACAAACTATGACCTGGATGCGATCTCTGGCTGCGTTATCGGTGGTGTATCCTTCTCCGGTGGTGTTGGTACCATCCCTGGTATCCTGATTGGTGTTATCATTCTGCAGGTAATCAATTACAGCCTGTATTATCTGGGCGTTAACGCATATCTGCAGTACATCATCAAAGGTCTGATCATCATTCTGGCTGTTGCCATTGACGTACGTAAGTATATTGCAAAGAAATAATTTTTTCGGTATGATGTGATATGAAAATTCCCCCGTTTGACTACGGGGGAATTGTTGCAATTTGAAGCGGTAAAAACAAAGGAGGGATTTTGTGGCAGATACACAAAAACCTGTAAACCCAGAGGAGCTGGAACAGCGGATACAAGAGCTGGAAGAGCGGGAAAAAGCCCTGGAAGAAAAAGAAATTGAACTGAAACAAAAAGAAAGTAAATTCACAGGGGCGAAATACAATCTGTATTCCCATATCAATGTTTCTTTAAAGACCATGAATATTGTGGTGGCAGTTATTGCAGTAGCTTTGGTCATTGCCATTGTGGCAGGGGTTATTTATCGATAAAACAGGAGGAACACCATGAAACAAAATTGGAACAAAGAAAGCCTTTTGGCAGCCTATCCCCGTTTTGAAGCACAGCCAGATTTTTATCTGGGACGGATGGCAGATGCGGAAAAAGGCTTTGCAGATACATTCGGCAAAGAAGCGGAGCGTTTTTTCAGCGCACCCGGCAGAACAGAAATTGGCGGCAACCATACAGACCATCAGCATGGCTGTGTATTGGCAGCGGCAGTAGATTTGGATATTTTCGGTGCGGCAGCGAAAAATGACAGCCGTATCATCCGTATTTTCTCCGAAGGCTACGGCATGGAAGAAATTTCTCTGGATGATTTGGAAGTGAAAAAAGAAGAAATCAATACAACAGCTTCCCTCATTCGTGGGGTAGCTTCCAAAATCACACAGATGGGCTATACACTGGGCGGTCTGGATATGTATACCGTTTCCAATGTACTGAAAGGCTCCGGCATTTCTTCTTCCGCGGCTTATGAAGTGCTGGTGAGTACAGTCATCAACGCACTGTATTGCGAAAATAAACTGACACCTGTGGAAGTTGCACAGATTGGTCAGTATGCGGAAAATGTATACTTTGGCAAAATGAGCGGTCTGATGGACCAGACAGCGTCTTCCGTAGGCGGCGTTGTTGCCATTGATTTCCGGGATAACGCAAATCCCGTCGTAAGAAAACTGGATTTCGATTTCACAAAAGCAGGCTATGCTTTGTGTATCATCGATAGTGGTGCAGACCATGCAGACCTGTCCGATGAATATTCCGCTATCCCTATGGAAATGCGGCAGGTAGCGGCTCACTTCGGCAAAGAAGTGCTGCGGGAAGTGGCTCTGGCAGACTTTTTGACAGATATGGCTGCGGTTCGAGAAAAAGCAGGCGACCGGGCAACATTGCGTGCATATCATTTCCTGAAAGATAATCAGAGAGCCATTGACGAAGCGGCGGCACTGGAAGCAGGAGATTTTGACAAGTTCTTATCTCTGGTGAAAGAATCTGGCTATTCTTCTTTCATGTATCTGCAAAACGTGTATGTTTCCGGCAGTGTGGAACATCAGGAAGTTGCTTATACCCTGGCAGCTTGTGAAGCGGCATTGGCAGGCAAAGGCGCTTACCGTGTCCATGGCGGTGGTTTTGCCGGAACCATTCAGGCTTTTGTGCCTCAGGAAATGCTGGCAGGTTTTGTGGAACAGATGGAAAAAGCTGTGGGCAAGGGCAGATGTCATGTACTGTCTATTCGTCCCGCAGGCGGTACAGAATTGATGAAGGTTTGAAAAAAATAGGAGGGATGCTCTATGGCAATTTTGGTATTGGGCGGCGCAGGCTATATCGGTTCTCATACGGTATATGCCCTGTGTGAAGCAGGCAGAGAAGTAGTAGTTGTGGATAATCTGGAAACAGGACATGCGGAAGCGGTACATCCTGACGCAAAGTTCTACAAAGGCGATATTTCTGATAAGTCTTTCCTGAACGAGGTATTCCAGAAAGAAAATATCGAAGCGGTTATCCATTTTGCCGCTTATTCTCTGGTAGGGGAAAGCGTGGAAAATCCCCTGAAATATTATGAAAACAACTTGAGCAAAACAAGAGATATGCTGGAAGTTATGGTTGCCAACGGCGTGGATAAATTCGTGTTCTCCTCCACAGCAGCGACTTACGGCGAACCGGAACGGGTGCCCATTCTGGAAAACGACCGTACAGAACCCACCAACCCCTACGGTGAAACAAAACTGGCAATGGAAAAAATGTTCAAATGGACAGGCAACGCAACAGGCCTGCGTTATGTATCCCTGCGTTACTTCAACGCCTGCGGTGCCCATGTCAGCGGCAACATCGGGGAAGCACATAATCCCGAAAGCCATCTGATTCCTTTGATTTTGCAGGTGCCTAACGGTCAGCGGGAATTCATCAGCATTTTCGGCAATGACTATCCTACACCCGACGGCACATGCATCCGTGACTACATCCATGTAACAGACTTGGCGGATGCGCACATTCTGGCTGTGGATTATCTGCTGAAAGGTGGTCAGAGTGACATCTTCAATCTGGGCAACGGCGTTGGTTTCTCTGTAAGAGAAGTCATCGAAACCGCAAGAAAAGTAACAGGTCATCCCATTCCTGCCAAAGAAGTGGCTCGCCGTGCCGGTGACCCTGCACAGCTCATCGCTTCCAGTGATAAAGCGAAAAAAGTGCTGGGCTGGAACCCTCAGCATGACAGTCTGGAAGAAATCATTTCCACAGCATGGAATTGGCACAAAAATCACCCCAATGGTTTTTGAGAAAGGGGAAAGATATGGTATATAAAGCAATTCGAGATTTGGCGTTCTACGGCGTCAGAACAGGGCTGATTACAGAAGCGGATGTGCCTTATGTCATCAACCGTTTGATAGATGAAATGAAACTGGATGCTTATGAGGAACCCACAGGCGAAGCGGAAACCGATTTGGAAACCATTCTGGCTGTTCTGCTGGAAGATGCCTGCAAACGGGAACTGATTCCTGACAGCATCGTATATAAAGATTTGTTCGATACAAAACTCATGGGTGTTATGACACCTTTCCCCAGAGAAGTCATTGGAAAATTCCGTGAACTTCACGCAGAAAACCCGGAAAAAGCAACAGACTGGTATTATGACTTTAGCTGTAATACAGACTACATCCGCAGATACCGCATCAAAAAGGATATGCGTTGGAAAACCATGACAGAATACGGTGAAATCGACATCACCATTAACTTGTCTAAGCCGGAAAAAGACCCCAAAGCCATTGCGGCAGCGAAACTGGCTCCTCAGAGCGGTTATCCCAAATGTATGCTTTGTCGGGAAAACGAAGGCTATGCAGGTCGGGTGAACCATCCCGCCAGAGAAAACCACCGCATCATTCCTCTGCGCATTGCGGGAAATGACTGGTTTTTCCAGTATTCCCCTTATGTGTATTACAATGAACACTGCATCGTGTTCAATGGACAGCATGTACCTATGAAAATCGACAGAAACGCTTTTGCGAAAATGTTCGATTTCATTAACTTCCTGCCTCATTACTTTGTAGGCTCCAACGCAGACCTGCCTATCGTAGGCGGTTCTATCCTGTCCCATGACCATTTCCAGGGTGGACGGTATACTTTTGCTATGGAACGGGCAGAAGTGGAACGGAAAGCAGTCTGCAAGGGTTTTGAAGATGTGGAAATGGGCGTTGTGAAATGGCCTATGTCCGTTATCCGTATTTCCCATAAAGACCATCATCGTTTGATTGACTGCGCGGATATGCTTCTGAAAAATTGGCGTGGTTATACAGACGAAGATGCCTTTATCTTTGCGGAAACAGATGGAGAACCTCATAACACCATCACACCTATCGCCAGAAAACGTGGAGACAAATATGAACTGGATCTGGTACTGCGTAATAACATCACCACAGAAGAACATCCTCTGGGTGTGTACCATCCTCACAGCCACCTGCACCACATCAAGAAAGAAAACATCGGCTTGATTGAGGTTATGGGTCTTGCGGTACTGCCTGCCAGACTGAAAGAAGAAATGCAGTGTCTGAAAGAAGCCATCCTTTCCGGCGCTGATCTGAAAGCAGACGAAAAGACCAGCAGTCATGCCCAGTGGGCACGGGAATTCCTGAAAAAATATGATACTGTGACAGCAGAAAATCTGGACAGCATCATTCAGGAAGAAATCGGTCTGGTATTTGCGCAGGTTCTGGAAGATGCCGGCGTATATAAAAGAACAGCGGAAGGTCAGGCGGCATTTGACCGCTTCCTGCGTCACTGCGGCGCGGAAATCTGATTCCTTCCGGCAAAATAAAATAACAGACAAAATACAGAAGAGCAGGGTTGGAGAATCCCTGCTCTTCTTAGATTGTAGAAAAATTGAGTTTTTTATTTTTTTCAAGAACGCGGAAGGGTTTGGGGAACAAAGGGTTCCCCAACTTAAATTCGCAGTCGGAATTTACTTCTGACGAGGAAAAGCCGAAGTTTCAAAGCTTTTAGCTGATGGAGCTTCGGCTTTATACTTCTGTTTACTCGTCAAAGTCTTGAATGAAATGAGACTTTGACGACATGGT
>OHAM01001307.1_pt1 | contig 15891 bp, 10 predicted proteins | sample 1577161 | NCBI WGS metagenome assembly OHAM01 (sample SAMEA3541583, study PRJEB24748) | human gut metagenome | biome: human gut; feature: human-associated habitat; material: faeces | place: China | collected 2012
AAGGCGAGCTTATTTAGAATGCTTGTTTATAGGTTATCGCTGAACTACGTTTTCAAGACAGCTCCTTTTTTGTAACCTGCCTATCTTCTGTCTGCACCGCTTTCCTTATAGTAGCGTTCCTTGCTCTGATACATTCTTGCATCTGCAGCTTTTGAAATTTCATATGCACTACCCCAGTTTCTCTCTGTGCTGAAAACCCATCCGTACGAAACAGTCATTGAATCAACAAACTTTCCATGCCAGTTTGCCACATTGGAGTCGAAGCCATGTATCAGTTCTTCCACCTGGCTTGTATTCTCTGTAATGATAACAGCAAATTCATCTCCACCGATTCTGTATACCTTTCCATACTCATGAAAGCTGTCTCTCATGCAATCTGCCGCTGCGCATATAAGCTCGTCTCCTGCCATATGGCCATAAGAATCATTTGCCCGTTTTAATCCGTTCAGATCTACAGAAATGTATACCCATTCCTCACTAAGATTAAGCTTTTTCATATCATTTTCATAGGCATGCCTGTTTAAACACCTGGTAAGCTCATCCGTATTTGAGGTGTATATCAGTTTTTCTTTTTCCAGTCTTTCTTTCATCACTTTGGAAAACATATAGGTTATACAGCAGGATGCCAGTACCAAATATGCACCTACTATAAAAATAGCAATCATGCCACCCTGCTGGTAAAACGAATCCTCTACAGTTACAATAACAATATAGTTATCATTCTGGTGCATCATGCATCTGCAGTGCTTTCCATCCATTCTGATCCGTGTTACAGTCGCACCGTCAGCACTGACATGATCCACTGATATCCCCACATCTTCCAGTTTTTCCCCTAATTTGCTACTGTCCGTGGCTCCTTCTATTACCTGTGTATCCCCATCTGCAACCATAATTTCCATGGCTTTATATACCGGCATTCCGGCAACTACATTGGAAATGTTATTCTGCTTTATTTCATTGAGAAGTCTCTTTGGCTCAATTCCCACCTGGAGCATCTTAGTTCCGTCTTCGTTCCAGGTGATGGCATACATCATTTTCTTTCCCTCTGCAGTATTGGGAGTAACATCCTGGCACATGGTCAGCGATTTATCCTTAAGCATAGGCTTAAAATACTCCATCTGCGTACCGGAATCAAAATTATAGCCAAAATACCTGGGTGCAGAACCACTGTAAATAGTTCCCTGATCATCAAAAAGATGTATCTCATCAACGGCCATTAGTTTTGCTATTTTCTGCAGCTCATCCACATCATATTCTACTGCCGGATCGGCATCAATCATATATGACACTGCTTTAGCCCTTACAATATAATCGTCCTTTAACGATTCGATCAGCTCGTTCCTGCTCTCATCATTTTTATCAAGCACAGTAATCACACGATCAAGAAGCACCTTTGATGTTCTATGGGCATTTCTGTCATTAACATATTTCAGAATGCTCGCTTCAAGGAGTAAGGCAACCACAATTATCATAATAGATAAAATTATAATTTTTTTCTTCTTCATATTTCCCGTTCCTTTGTCAGATATGTGGTTTTAGTGTAGCAAACAGCAGATGGGATGTCAACCTTGGAATCGTGTGCAGGCATCAGAAACATTGTACAATTTTTATAAATTTTCCCATTATCATTGCTATTTTTTAGTAAAAGAGTATACTTTGAAATACTAAACATCAGGAGTACAAAATTATGAACACACACTCATCCGGATATTACAGCATAGACAAAGACTATAATATCCTAAGCTATAACGACACTGCCAGACAGCTGTACCCCAATCTCCAGCCGGGAGTGAAATGCTATAAGGCACTTATGGGGCTTGATTCCCCATGCCCACCCTGCCCTGTAGCACTGGGGATACAGGGACCAAAGACTTACCTGGATCCGATCATATTTATGAAACAGTTGATGCAGTAGAGACTGTACAGCCCGATGGCAGCAGAGGACATGCACTTGTATTCAGCACAGTAGCCGAGGGAGAAAGCCTGTCAAAGTCTATTCCCACAGGTGAGAACTCTCTCCGTCTGCTGGGTGCCATCAACCTGCTTGCTTCTGACTACATGTCTGTTTATGGCGTAAACCGGGAAACCGGGAAAATCTCCGTATATCGTTCCAGATTTACTGATGCTTTTGCGGATCTCGATATTAAAGATAATTCAGATTATAAACTGTCATTTGATTTTCTCATTCAGAAATATGTTCATCCGGATGAGCGTTCCTATGTGTCCAGACACCTGAATTATGAAACCCTGCTGGAAAGACTCTCTCAGGAAGCCTCTTTCAAATTCCATTTCAGGCTTGTCACAGATACTGTCCATTACTATTATCTGCTCATTGCCAGAAACGGAAATGCCGATGACTATCGGGATTTTGTGATTGCAGTGGCCTGTGAAGACAATGATGTGACAGCACGCAAGATTTATGAAAATCAGCGCCACTCTCTCCTGGCATCCATTACCCATGCTGCCGGCTACTTTCATCTCGACCTTACAGATGATAAGATTCTGAAGATCGGAGGCACCTCTGCCCTGGCCTATAAGATGGATGCCGACGCTTCTATTGATCATTTTATCGCAGAGACTTCTGTTTTCATCCCGGTATTAAAGGACAGAAATGATTTCATCAACGCATTTTGCCGCAGTTCCCTGATGAAAAGCTACGAGGACGGTCAGGTGGACTGTCTCTGTAAAGAAATATTTTTCTGCAAATATTGCACAGTCACAGATTCTGTGCTATCATTCTAAAAAAAGCTTAAGGGGTAAAGTATATATTTTACTCCCGGCATAACTATTATTTAACATTTTTATTTACAGGTATAATATATACAAAGAAACGACAAAGGTTTTACCTTGATTGAACTTGTAGTCGTGATCGCAATCCTGGCAGCCCCACAAATGAATATATCGCAATTTCGAATCACCTCAATTCTGGTACTGCTTTTAAGAATATTCTTGAAAAAGGAAAAAAATATTCTATTTTAGAAGCCGCTTACAATGCATATGAAAAGTTACTTACCGAAGGTGAATATGTGAAATATAAGGATACTCTGCCGGAATCAAAAAAAACTCCCTGTTCAGACCAGAAATAAAATATTTCCGGCCGGGCAGGGAATTTCTTTCTTTACTGATTATCATACCGCATCCTTATACACTCTCTGGATATGCATTGCCAGATATCCTGTCTCTGTTTCATCCAGCTTATGTCCAATACATCCTTCCAGGTTTTTACAGATGTCAGTGGCAACCTTATAGGCCTGGGGATACTGATCCAGCATATATTCATTCATGTCCAGATTCAGCTTCTCTCCTGTAGATGCACGCGCTACCATATACTTCATATGGTTCATCAGACGATTATAGGACAGTGACAGTACATCGATTGGCTTACCTGTTGCTTTCTCGATCATATCTATACACTCTCTCACTGCTCTCGCAGTCTGCATGGCAACAGATACCTTCTCGTCACCAATTGCAGAATGAATATGCAATGCCACATATCCAACCTCATGATCATCAATCTCTATCTGAAGTCTTTCTCTCAGAATTGTTTTCAGTGTTTCCGCAACTTTAAATTCACTGTAGAAAAGAACCTTGATATCCTCTGTCAGCGGATTGCTGATCTGCTCATTTCTGCGGATTCTTGCGACTGCAAAAGAAATATGGTCAGCAAGTGGAAAAAGAATCCCTCTGTCTATGGAATCTCCAAACACTTTCTGTGACTCTGTCAGAATTGCATCTGCAATCTCCAGATACTCCGGCTCTATTCCCTTTACCAGTTCCTTCGCAGATCCACGCTCTGTCTCCTGTTCCAGACGATATGTAGTGCATCCCTCCGGCTTATCAAAACGCTGGCTGACCTTTTTTCCAAAGCCAACACCCTTGCCAAGAATCACATACTCCTTATTTTCATCCATATCAATGGCTATAACACCATTATTATTTAATACCTTGCTAACTCTGTACATCTCTGTCGTAATCCCCTCTATAAAAATTTATTGCCATTATAATAATTTTCCCTTTGGTCATAAGACTGCTATAGTTTACCATATTTTGAATAAGAATCCTACCCGTCACACAAATTTGTTACATTTTTGATTTCCAGATCCCCCCTGCAAAAAGGGTAAAAAAACAGTCAGATAATCAAGATGTCATCTCTTTTGATCATCCAACTGTTTTTTGATAACAATATTATTCCAGTGTCTCCACCGCAAACAACGGTTCACCGGCCTTGATCTCACCGTTTGCCAGAAGTCTGATCCTCTGGTTGTCTTCCGGTTCAGTATCAAGGATAGGGGAAGTGATAGACGGAGCATTAGCAGTTAAGAACTCCAAATCCAGTTTCATCATCGGATCACCTTTTTTCACTTTCTGACCCTCTGTTACCAGGATTTCGAAGCCTTTTCCTTCCAGTTTTACAGTGTCGATTCCCATATGAAGAAGCATAGGGATACCGGAATCTGTCTGGAAACCTATAGCATGTTTTGTATCAAAAATAAACTCAACTTCACCGTCTGCAGGTGCATATACAGTACCTTCTGTTGGTGTCACCACTGCACCGTCACCCATCATTTTTCCTGCAAATCCCTCATCCGGTGCAGTAGAAAGATCTGCTGCGATTCCGTCTACAGGGCTGTAAATGATTGCTGTTTTTCTGATCTTTTCTTCTTTTACAGGTGCCAAGGACTGTGCTGTACCTGCATTTTTGTCCTCAACCTCTGCACTGTTCTGTCCTGCTGCAGCATTTTCCTGTACCTGTACATTATCCGGTGTCTCATCCGCGAATTCGTTGGGAGCAGTTTCCAGATATTCTTCCAGCTTCGCCTTGATAACAGTTACATGAGGTCCATAGATAACCTGTACGCCCTGTCCTTTTTTCACGATTCCTCTGGAATCTGTCTGTTTCAGAAGTTCATCACGAACTCTCTCAGGCTCTGCAACTGTGATACGAAGTCTTGTCGCACAACAGTCAACATCTACGATATTTTTCTTTCCGCCAAGGCCTCTGGTGATCAGTTCACTTACCGGATCACCGGAGGTTGCTGCAGCTGCACCGGCTGTCTTTCCGGCTTCTTTTCTTGCATTTACATCAGCTTTTGTATAAAGCTTTGTCTCTGTATCATCATCTTCACGTCCAGGAGTCTTGAAATTAAATTTCCTGATCATAAATGTAAAGATTACATAATACAGGATAAAGTAAATAATACCAACCGGAATGATCCTCAGCCAGCTTGTTTTTGCATTTCCCTGCAGGATACCAAAGAGGAACAGGTCAAGGAAACCGCCTGAGAAAGTAAGTCCTACTGCAATATTCAGCATATGTGCGATCATATAAGCCGCACCTGCCAGGATCACCTGAACTACGAACAATGCCGGAGCTACAAACAGGAATGAGAATTCCAGCGGTTCAGTGATACCAGTAAACATACATGCCAGCGCTGCGGAAAGAAGAAGTCCGCCTGCCGCTTTTTTCTTCTCAGGTTTTGCACAGCGATACATAGCCAGCGCTGCTCCCGGAAGACCAAAAATCATAAAGATAAACTCACCAGAGAAATATCTGGTTGCATCCGCACTGAAATGTGCTATATTTGCAGAATCAGCAAGCTGCGCAAAGAAGATATTCTGTCCGCCCTGCACCACCTGTCCTGCAACTTCCATAGTTCCGCCCACTGCTGTCTGCCAGAATGGCATATAAAATACATGATGCAGCCCAAAGGGGATCAGTGCTCGTTTAATAATACCAAAAATCAGAGTTCCCAGATATCCACTGCCTGTTACCAGACCGCCCAGAGCATAAATACCGTTCTGAACTGCTGGCCATACAAAATACATCAGGATTCCCACAAACATATATACGATTGTAGAAATGATCGGTATAAATCTTGAGCCGCCAAAGAATGACAGCGCATTCGGAAGCACAATTTTGTGGAAACGGTTATGAAGTGCCGCAACACCAAGACCTACGATAATACCGCCGAATACACCCATCTGCAGAGACTGGATCCCGCATACAGAAGTAATGGTTCCTTCCAGTACATCTGCTGCTATCTGACCGTCTGCTGTGATTTCATTGTTGATAAGAAGCATGGCACTGACAGCCACATTCATAACGAAATATGCAATCAGCGCAGAAAGAGCAGCAACCTCTTTCTCTTTCTTTGCCATACCAATGGCAACACCAACAGCAAAGATCAGCGGCAGATTGTCAAATACAGCACTTCCAACCTTGTTCATAATGATCAGAAGAGAATTAAGTAATGTTCCACTTCCCAGAATCTTCTGCAATCCATAGGTAGCGATAGTTGTTTCATTTGTAAAGGAACTGCCGATACCAAGCAGCAAACCTGCAACAGGGAGAATTGCGATCGGAAGCATAAAGGATCTTCCCACACGCTGCAAAACTCCAAAAATCTTGTCTTTCATGTTCTTTTGTCTCCTTTTCCTTATTCGTGCGAATAAACCGTCTTGTTTCCGGGAGATTAAAACCTTCTGACATATGATTATTCCGCGTTTTACCACATAAAATACATCAAAAAAAGGCACTAACCCCCATAAACATTAAAAAATAACATTTATGACCGGTTAATGCCTGCCTGTCCAGTAACACACCAAATCTGTGCTATACTATAAAGGATTATTTATTCCCTGTCAAGATACTCAGGAAAATTTTTTACAAAATATTTTTGCATTTCATGAATCAATCTCTGTAATGACCATTTATTATTTTTCAAGGCCGCAACATTCTCTGCATCCTTCTGAAATTTATTGATTTCCCACTGCCGCAGGCTGCACGTTCAACTGGATCACTCTGTCTTCCCATTTTAATCCATTCAGATCTACAGAAATGTACACCCATTCATCGCTGAGTTTAAGCTCTTTTCAGGGGGATTTTATCTGTTTCTCTCTTCCAGATATTCCAGACATTCATTCACACCTTTAATACCAAGTTCCTTGCACACTTTATCCTGAATTTCCACCAGACATTCCAAAAGAAGAGGATTAAACATTCCGCATTCTCCATTCAGGATCATTTCCATTGCCTTCTCATGAGAATATGCTTTCTTATATACCCGGTCACTTACCAGGGCATCATACACATCTGCCAGTGATACCACCTGGGCAGATATAGGGATTTCTTCTCCCTTCAGGCCATCCGGATATCCTTTTCCATCATAACGTTCATGATGCCAGCGGCATATTTCATAGGCATATTTCATCATCTCTTCATCATGATACATTTCCAGCCTGTCAAGCATCCGGGCACCTATGATCGTGTGCTGCTTCATGGCTTCAAATTCTTCCTTTGTAAGCTTTCCGGGTTTATTCAGAATTTTTTCGTCAATTCCAATCTTACCGATATCATGAAGTGCGGAAGCTGTGGCGATCATATGCTGCTGAGACCAGGAAAGATCGTAATTCTCTGATTTTCGCATCAATTTCTCCAGCAAAAGCTGAGTCAGAATATTAATATGCAATACATGAAGCCCGCTTTCACCATTTCGGAACTCTACAATCTGACTGAGAATCCCGGTCATCATACGGTTGTTTTTCTCTTTTTCATAAATCTGATCTGTCACCAGATGGATCAGACGCCTTTGCTTGGCATAAAGCTTGATCATATTGATAACCCGCTGATATACCACCTTAGCATCAAATGGTCTGCTTATATAATCTGAAGCCCCCAGTTCGTAGGCACGGCGGATATAACTCTCTGATCCTTCACTGGAAATCATGATCACCGGTATATCCTCGATCCATTTATCTCTGTTCATATAGGCGAGTACTTCAAATCCATCCATTTTGGGCATAATAATATCTAACAGGACCAATGAGATTTCAGTTCCATACTGCTCTAACATCTTCAGAGCCTCTTCCCCGTCACAGGCCTCCAATATCCGGTATTCTTTTCCCAGAATTTCCTTAAGTATCTCTCGGTTCATTTCAGAATCATCAACAACCAGAAGCTGAGGTAGGTTCCTTTTTTCCATCTTGTCTGTATTTTGCTTCTGCTCCCACCGGGTCACTACTATATTTTTATGTCCCTTGGCCATATACATAAGTCTGTCTGCTTTGGTGATTGCTTCCTCCAATCTGCCATGGGTAAACATAGCTCCACCAATGCTCACTGAAAGCTTCAGACGATTAAAACCCGGAATATGCGTCGCATGGATCTTCTCCTGGATCATACGGAGCTTCTGTGAAAAGACTTCCTTCTCAATTCCGGGCAGGATCAGCAGAAATTCATCTCCTCCATAGCGCACCAGAATATCCGTACGACGGATATAATGCCGAATTACATTCACTACGGTTGTCAGTACCAGGTCTCCTCCATCATGACCATAAGTGTCATTGAACAATTTGAAATCATCCAGATCGATAACTGCAACTCCGGCATTCAAAGACATATTTTTGACTTTTTCCTCAAAATATCTGCGGTTATACGCCCCTGTCAGCACATCCTTATACAGCTTTTCGCTATATACAGTCAGCTTTTCCGTCAGTTTTTCATATCCTTCCTCATCAGTCAGTGTGTTTTCGTCTAGCTTTTTCAGCATTTCCATTACATAGGGCTCACTGTCAATCTCCAGATACCTTGCAAATACCTGATACATATCAGAATCGAGAAATTCAATTTTGGATGTCTGTTTCTTCTCCTCCAGTGCTTTAAGGGAAATGCAATTCTCACATCTTTTATCTTTATTCCAGAAAGCATAACACTGGCAAAGATTTTCTCTTCCTGCAAGCTTACTTTCCATTCCGGCAGCCTGCAGATCACTCCCTTTCAGGAGACGAACTACATCAAAAATCTCCCGAAGCACCTCCATTTTATTCTCTGCTTCCTGCATCGTCATTTGTTTCCACTCAATCATTATTCCCAGCCTCTCACGAACAACAGCTTTTTTCTGCAATATAAACTTGTATTATTATACCACTTACTCATCATGCAGTACAACAATAATATTTTTTCTTGATTTCTTAATTTCATAAAGGGAGCACCTCAAAAACAGTCCTTGAGGCGTGCTCCCAACCGGTTCTGACTCCAACTGCCTTATAAACATGCTTCAGCTTGACCTTATATAATAAAAGTGCAATCGCAGTCAACTACATTTGTAATTATGATTGACTTAAAATAATAGAAATACAATTGCAAGTCATCTATAAACAGGATTAAACTTGACCGTACATAACAAAAACGCGATTAAAGTCAATTATAATCATAATTATTCATGACTAAAAAGCCACAGACTGAGCGGATTCCAGTCTGTGACCTGATTAGATTTTTATACTTTCTTTAGAGGACTTTTAAAACATATTTTGTTTCTTTATTTTCCCGACAGGGGTGCGACCCCGCCAGACCTGTTCAGTATTAATACCAGTCCCGGCAGAAGGTTCCCCCCTAACTGCCTCTATCAGTTAACTCATGCCAGGTTTTACTATTCCAATTTGTTCTAAAACATGTTATACTCAAAAAGCTGTCGAACCTCCAGCAGAAAAGAGGTGGACTCCATGGAAGAAATTCTCACCACATTTCTTGTCTCTGTTATAGCAGGCGTAGTTAGCTACTACATATGCAAATGGCTGGACAGCAGACGATAGACAGCAACAGTCTAAACGGAATAGCTCACCGTAACGAGCAAGAAAGCCCCCAGAGCTGGCACTCTGAGGGCTTTTGTTTTGCTTCAAGGAATCTCACCACATTCCTTAGCTACTGTTAGTATATGCGCAATGTGCCAAAAAGTCAACTCAAAAATAGTGGGTGAAAAAGCCACAGGCTGGATGGGTGCCAGTCTGTGGCTATCTTAAGATAATCTTATTTACCCTCCGTAGTTTTACATTGCAAAATCTTCTCCAGTTCAGCTACTCTTTTAAGTGCTTCTGTTGTCTCTTTTTGGGCCTTTATTTTTTCTTTTTCAGCAAAATCCGCTCTCTGACGTTCCCTTTCTGTATTTTTGCGTTCAGCTTCCTGACCTTTTTCATACATGATCGTATCTCTCTCAAATCCCTTCATATAGATTAATGACACCGTTACTGAAAACTTATAAAAAATTATAAACTTTTATGTTCCATTCCTACTTCAACGAATATGCTTTTGATGATATAAATATCCATCTACTCACAGGTTTTTGTACTCTCCAGGGGTTTCCATATTTTCGAATATTTTTTTCGTTTTTGAAGCATATTCCGCAGGCCAATAAGCAAATTCGTCAGTTTTTACTTAATCGTTTAAGTTAACAGATAAAAAGTTTACACACGAAAAAAGAAGGGAAAGCCAGACTTTTTTGTATGACTTTCTCTTCTTTTATACATTTTATTTTGCCTTAAATACAGCGACTTTCTCTTTTGACAGATCGATCTTATCCGGAAGGATGGAAGTCTTCTCAGTGGATTCTGATGTTGTGAATCCTGTTGAGTCGGAAGTATTTGACTTCATCGCATCCTGCAGAGTATTGCTTACTGTCACATTTGCAGAAAAGATATCTGTTCCTGTGGAAGCTGCTGCATCACCTGTTGTTATGCTTACCGTACTGCTGCTCTGCATTTCCTGAACCTGTTCCTGTGTCGGGTAGAAGGATGGCTGGCGGATGTAACGGAAACTTGCACTGTATGCTTCGCCTACTGTTACTCCATTCTTGCCGGAGGAGCAGTGTACTGCGATCCAGTCACCTGCGTCTGTTTTACCGCAGAGAATACCTACATGATTATCGCTTCCTGCTTCCGGTCCTTTCTGGAACACCAGATCTCCGGGCTGTGCATCTGCCTCAGTTACCACGTTTGCTTTCTCCCACTGATCGGAAGTTCCGTCGCCTACAGCTTCCTGCATTGCTTTATCCTGATATCCGTTGATCACTGCCCAGGTGACAAAACCACTGCAGTCCAGTCCGTATGCGCGGATGGTTCCGGTGCTCTTGCTTCCCTCGGCTGATACCTTCTCGCTGGTTCCCCAGCCTGGATCTTCACCGATCACTGTGGATTTGCCGCCCCAGAAGTAACCGACTTTACCAACCAGTGAATAGGCTGCGGAGATAACATTTACTCTTTCCTCGGAAACATCATCCCCTACACTCTCGCGGACAAAACCGTTGGCAGCTGTTACTACCGCGCAGAGGAGTTTGCAGTCTGTCTCCACATATTTCTTAAGGATCGTACGATCCTTCTTTGCGATTTTATTTTTCTTAATATAGTAGTTGATTTTACGATTAGCGTATGTAACGTGAGTGATATCCTGCTTGTCCCTTACGATCGGGTTCATCTCTGCAAAGATTTTCGCAAGGTCTTTCTTACAGGAAGAATCCAGAGTAAATTCTGTTTTTCCGTCCTGGCTCTGCTGATATACATAGACTGCAAGGATATCCTGCCAGTTTCTTACCAGAAGACTGTCTGCAGATGTGGTGGTCTTGCTGCCGTTTACATCGCTGGCATCTGCTACTTTGTTCTTCTCTTTATATTCCTTCTCGATCTCATCCATAACAGAAGCGAAATCATCTGAGAAGGTCAGATTGTAGTTATTCTTCAGGCTGTCCAGATAGAAATCCTTACCTGCGTGGATATTGGACGCATAATATACCGGAGTTCCGGTCTGTGCAGCACTGGTATTACTCGTAAATGGATTATTCGTATTCGCATTGTTCTTCTGCGCTTCCAACTGAGCAATAGTCGCTTCTGCCTGAACCAGCAGATTATAATTAGAAACCTGTGCCTTCTCTGTATCAGGCAGGGCATTATATGCAGTGCGGATGCTCTGAACAGTGGCTTTCTTCTCCAGCGTGATGGTCTGTGCGTTCAACTCATTGATTCTGTCGATCACATCCTGGGCTGCCTTCGTAATCTGTGAAGACGGTGTTGGTGTAGGATTCGCAGGTGTCGGAGTCGGATCTGTTGGTGTCGGAGTCGGATCTGTTGGTGTCGGAGTCGGATCTGCCGGTGCAGGTGTTGGCTCTGCAGGTGTTGGTGTCGGATCTGTTGGTGTCGGATCTACCGGTGCAGGTGTCGGGTCTGCAGGTGTCGGATCTACCGGCGCAGGTGTTGGCTCTGCAGGAGTCGGATCTGCCGGCGCCGGATCCTCTGATCCTGAATCAAAATCACCGGAATCGCTGAAATCAGAACCATCTGCTGTATACGCAGCAGTATCCTCTGCTGCAAGTACGGACGCAGGACCGGATAATACCATTCCTGACATCAATGTCAAACATAAGAATCTGGTAAGATACTTGTTTTTCATATATCTAAATTGCTCCCTTCTTACTGTGAGCATGTCCTTACCCCCTGTTTATAAGGGCATACTGTCTAAATTACTTTTCACATTATTATGTTATTTCATAAGTGAATTATCCCGAAATATTAACCTGTTTTATTCTAGCATAATCATTTTTTGAAATCAACAGCTCAGGGCAGGTAAATTCCAGATTTGACCAAAATTCATTTTTTTGTCACATTTTAACCGAATCAAGTAAGTCCCCCTGCAGAAGTTGCGAAAAGCAACAAGCAGTGAGGAAGATATGTTTCAGAATGCAGGAAGGCTGTGCGGATATGATTTCCACACAGCCTTCCTGTATTCTTAGCGTATCTCTGTCAGGCTGCCTGAATGGCTCCTGCAAAGTTCTTATTACCAATGCAGATCTGTATCAGTCCCTGCACTACCTGAAAACACATATTCAGGATAAAGCGGATATCCTCTTCCACGCTGCGGAGCTTGTTGAGGTATTTCTCATGAGTAGCTTCGATATAATCGATCAGGGTGGAGAAATCTGCGAAGCGGATGGCCGGTTCCAGATATGCATATGCTTCTCCCTGCTGTATACATTCTTTCAGTCTGTTCTTAAGTACTTTCTCATAATGATTATGCTGGCTGAAGCTTCCTGTATATGTTTTGTTATGAGGAAAGGTAAAATAATCCGCCATATAGTGGATCACTTCGCCGAACCGCCGCCAGTAAACTCTCTGGTTACTCTCATCCGGTCTGATATCTGCCAGTTCTTTCATCCGGTTCTTGACATCTTCAAATGTTCCGTAGAACTCGTGTCTCCTGGTGATAAAGGACGGTTTGATATCCGGCAGAATGCTGCCCAGGCAGAAAGCCTTTCTGTGAGACTGCAGGCTTGCTGTGGTCTGCATCTGATCCGCAAGGTATCTTGCTAATAAAATATGTGATTTTTTACGCAATTTTCTTCCTCTTCTTTCTTTTGAGAACCTATCATTCTTATATATGGGAACGAATAATAATCAACTTAACCAACATAGAATACTATAGCAGATTTATACCTGTTATTCAAATAAAATTTTTGTAAACTGTTTCACATTTTCAGGTCAGACAACTGTTTCAGTAATTCCAGGTCACTGTCCTTTACTTTCAGGTTTGTCTCTATCTTCTCTCCCTCAGGAGTGGTGATCGCAATTTCAATAATGCTTCCTTCTTTAAGCCCTTTGCGTGAAACTGCCTGACAGAATGCCGGGAACTTGGGATGATTGCTCTTAAAGGTGTTCCATGCGCCTGTGATCTTCATGATATTTCCTATATTGTTTCCTATGTTCATATGATTGTTGTGTCCTTTCTTATCTCAACTGATTATTCTACATTCTCAAACATCTCTGCAAATGTCATGGAAATTTTCGGAAAATCTTTCAGTGTCACTACTGTATCTGCATTGTACTGCTCAGTTTTGACACCATTTTCTCACATGTTTGACCTCATTTTTACTCCATTTTCGCGTGAAATTATGTAAAAATACGGTAAGATACGTGAAATCAGTATTTCCTGCAAATCCCCTAAATATGCTCAAAATCCGGTGTTCCATACAGGTCGAACGGAGTTGACTGGTAGACATAGTAATTCAGCCAGTTTGTATACAGGTTGTTCGCATGTGCTCTCCACATAAGGAGCGGTCTGTTTTCCGGGTTGTTGTCTTTGTAATAATTCTCCGGGATTTCGATGGGCAGTTTTTTGCTGACATCGCGTTTGTACTCACCGTCAAGAGTCACACGATCATATTCCGGATGTCCCATTACAAAGATCTTGCGGCCGCCGTCTGCCATTGCAAGGAAAAGCCCTGCTTCATCGGATTCAGCAAGCACTGTCAGCTCTTTACAGTTATGGATATCCTCGATGGGAACTTCCGTATGTCTGGAATGAGGTGCAAGGAACATATCGTCGAATCCGCGTACCAGCGGAATCTTACGGTTCATCACTTTATGCCAGAAAAGACCGAACATCTTCTTATCAAGTTTGCGTTTTTTCAGTCCATAGTGGTGGTAGAGTCCTGCCTGTGCAGCCCAGCACAGATAAATGGTGGAGGTAACATGGGTGTTTGTCCAGTCCATGATCTCTACCAGTTCCTTCCAGTAGTCTACCTCTTCGAATTCCATCTGCTCTACAGGAGCACCTGTGATGATCATTCCATCATATTTGTTATTTTTCAGTTCCGGAAATGTCTGATAAAATTTATTCAGATGACTCACAGATGTATTCTTCGCTTCATGGCTCTGTACTGCCATAAAGGTGACATCTACCTGCAGCGGTGTGTTGGAAAGGGAACGCAGAAGCTGAAGCTCTGTCTCCTCTTTCAGAGGCATCAGGTTCAGAATGAGGATCTGAATGGGGCGGATATCCTGATGGGATGCACGTGACTCATCCATCACGAAAATATTTTCTTTTTCCAGAATCTCTTTTACGGGCAGATCGCTCTGTATTTTAATTGGCATTATCTTATCTCCTGTTCTTATTATTTTATTGTTGTGCCATCTTCAGGAAATCTTCTTCCGAAAGGATTGGAATTCCCAGTTCTTTGGCTTTTTTATTCTTTGAAGAATTGGAAGTTGTGTCATTATTGATCAGGTAGTTCGTCTTCGATGTTACTGATCCGGTCACCTTGCCTCCCAGAGACTCAATAAATTCCTTTGCCTGTGCTCTGTTTGCAAAGTGCTCCACACTTCCTGTGATAACGAAATTCATGTTTCGGAAAATCTGCTCACCTGTCTTTTCTTCTTTCTTAACAGTCAGATGGCTCATCAGATGATCCAGTTTTCTGTTATTATCCTCGTTTGAAAAATAATCAGTCAGACTTCCGGCAATTACCGGTCCGATAGTATCAATAGAGCTGATCTCCTCTTTATCTGCATGGCGGATCTTCTCCAGATCATCATCAAAATGCCTGCAGATCACTTTTGCATTGGCAAGGCCGATATTGGCGATTCCAAGGCTGTAGATCACCTTCGCAAGAGTAGTCTCCTTAGCTTTATCAAGGCTGGTCATCAGGTTCTCAAAGGATTTCTCCCCGAATCCGTCCATCTCCACGATCTCATCACGATGCTTTCCAATCTCAAAAATATCTCCGAAATCATGAATAAAGCCTCTTGCAATGAATTTCTCCAGTGTTGCTTCTGACAGTCCGTCAATGTTCATGGCATCCCTGCTTGCAAAAAGTGCAAAGGATTTGATCTTCTTTGCGGCACAGTCAGGATTTGTACAGTAAAGTGCCTCCACATCATTTACCTTCTGTATCTGTGTTCCATGGCCACATGCAGGGCAGGTATCCGGAATTTCCAGTTTACTGCTGCGTGTGAGGTTTTCTGCAATCTGCGGAATGATCATATTTGCTTTATATACAGTGATCGTATCCCCGATACCAAGCTGCAATTCTTTTAGAATGCTCACATTGTGTACGCTGGCGCGGCTCACAGTGGTTCCCTCCAGCTCAACCGGTTCAAAAACAGCCACCGGATTGATCAGCCCTGTTCTTGACGGGCTCCATTCGATCTCCAGAAGATGGGTTTCTCTGATCTCATCTGCCCATTTGAATGCAAAAGCATTTCTGGGAAATTTCGCTGTTCTTCCAAGGGAATCTCCGTAGCCGCACTTTCCAAAGGGGCATACAGAGGGAAAAAAACTTAAAAATGATACCG
>OHAM01001324.1_pt1 | contig 15754 bp, 8 predicted proteins | sample 1577161 | NCBI WGS metagenome assembly OHAM01 (sample SAMEA3541583, study PRJEB24748) | human gut metagenome | biome: human gut; feature: human-associated habitat; material: faeces | place: China | collected 2012
CTTCACCAGATAAGTTCCCAGTTCATCTTCATAGCGATCAACCTTGGATTCCATGTTTTCCACACGTTCTACGCCTTCTTCACTGTATTTGTCCACCAGACTCAGCGCTGTAAACAGTGCATTGTGGGATTCTTCTGCCATTTTTCTTGCTGCATTGCGGCTCTGCTCCACTGCAAATGCCGGTTTCTCCAGGAAACGTGGTTCCAGGATCATAAATTCTCTGTCCTCTGCCGAAACAACAACATCCTCTTTTTTGTCCCGGATCGTAAGACAAGCAAGTTTCTCCAGCCCCTTTGCAAAAGGAAGAAGAATGATCGTTGCAGTAACATTAAATACACTGTGGATAACAGCAATTCCTGCCGGTGTTGCAGCCTGATGGAAGAAAGAAAATCCAACAACTGCATTTATAAGATAGAAAACAGTCATAAAGATAACTGTACCGATCAGGTTGAAATACAGATGTACTGCAGCTGCACGTTTTGCATTCTTCTTAGCTCCGATTGCAGAAAGGATCGCAGTAATACAGGTTCCGATGTTCTGTCCCATAATAATCGGGATTGCTGCACTGAACGGTACTGCACCTGTAAGACACAGGGCCTGCAGAATACCTACGGATGCAGAAGAGGACTGGATCACTGCAGTAAGAAGGGCACCTGCTACAACACCTAACAACGGATTTGAGAATTTAAGTAACAGATTTGTAAATTCCGGTACTTCTGCAAGGGGTTTTACAGCAGAACTCATCATATCCATACCGTACATCAGGATTGCAAAACCAATAAAAATTGTTCCGATATCTTTCTTCTTTGAATCATTGATAAACAGAATGAAAATCACACCAATGATCGCAAGCACAGGGGAAAATGATGTTGGTTTAAACATCTGAATGATAAAGTTGTCACTCTGTATTCCTGTCAGGCTTAAGATCCAGGAGGTAATCGTAGTACCGATATTGGCGCCCATGATCACTCCTACTGCCTGTGATAGTTTCATGATCCCTGAATTTACAAAACCTACTACCATAACAGTCGTAGCTGAAGATGACTGGATCACCGCTGTTACTCCTGCTCCCAAAAGCACTGCTTTTATCGGATTTGAAGTAAGATTTTCAAGAATCTTCTCCAGCTTTCCGCCGGAAACCTTCGCAAGACCATCTCCCATTGCATTCATACCATACAAAAATAATGCAAGGCCTCCGATCAATGTTAATATACTGAATAAATCCATGATTATTCTCCTTTTCCCTTTTCATAAGTATACGGTTATTTACTTTCTGCCATCTGCTGGCAGTCTCAGACATGTGCAGGTATATATATGTTTTTTGTGATACATATCCCTGACTTGTTTCTCATCATAACCATACTTTGTAAAATCATCCCCATGAGAATGTTAAATCCATGTAAAATTTCCAGTCATCCTATTCATTCTATGCAAAGTTCCCATAAATCCATCCGCATTGTTAATATAAAAATAAAAAGAACCATTGCAAGAGATATGACACTAACCGGTGTTCATCTCTTACAATAGTTCTTTTATCAATCTGGATTCTGTATTTCGACAGTATTATTATCAGAATCCTCGGATTTCTTCATCTTCGGAACCGGTCTTATCAATAGAACGGATTTCCAGGAAGTAACTGTAGTTATCATTTACCTTTACTTCCACTCTGTCTCCAACCTTATGACCTTTTAATGCCATACCAATGGGAGATTCAATGCTGATGCGGTTTTCCATGGAGTTTCCTCTTATGGAAGTTACCAGTTTATATTTCTCAATCTCATCGTCTTCCTCGAAATATACCTCTACAATATCGTCCATTCCAACTTCATCGTCTTTGGAATCATCAGAAACAATGGTCGCTGTTTTCAGCATATTCTCAAGGTAGCGGATACGGCTTTCATTCTGATTCTTATGCTTCTTAGCCGCATAATACTCAAAATTCTCACTCAGATCCCCCTGGGCTCTGGCTTCCTTTACAGCTTCTATTGCTTCTTTTCGCACAACCAGCTTGCGGTGGTCGATCTCCTGCTGAATTTTCTCAACATCCTTCTGTGTAAGCTTTTCTTTCATTGCCATATCTCCCCTTTATTACTTCTGTTTTCTATTTCTGCTTTATATTGGCTTAACCATAGCAGAAGGGCATCATTTTGTCAAATCGCCAGGCATCTTCCGAAGGAAATCATGTGTCGTATTCTCGATCATTCTGTGGGTAAGTTCTGCCATATGCTTCGTGGATTCCTGATTTTCCGAAGAAAGCCATGCCTTGATCATTCCCACACATCCATTAAGGCAAAATGCATAAACATATTCCACATCACGGTTATCTGCTGCAAATTTCCCGGACAATTGTCTGAGAACAGTTTCCGCAATCATCTTCTCCATCCTGCTCACAAATCCCATATCTCCATTGCTTCCCATCAAAGCAATACAAATATCCTTATTATTATCGAGAATTGTAAAAATATGCTCGATCAGCGGATAAGAACTTCCATATTGTACCAGATTCAGCGGATACTCTTCAATCGCCTGAGCAATCTCATCCATCAGCTCATTTTCAATACTCTCCAGCATCTGATAAATATCACTGTAATGAAGATAAAACGTAGACCTGTTAATATCAACCTCGTCCACCAGTTCCTTAACTGTAATTTCCTTGATACTTTTCTTCTGCATCAGTCGTGCAAGACCTGCCCGAAGCTGTGCTTTGGTTTTTCGTACTCTTCTGTCCACTTTTTCTGCCATTAACATTTCCCCCTGTTCTTTATTTCACATTCTATATCAATTCCATAAAATGCCCAGACATCTCTGTTATGTTATTCCGTCTTCTGCCTTTGCCTGGATAAATGCTTATTGCTTGCACAACCTTCACAATTGGCTTATTTGATTTAGTAAAGTGGACATTCGCAATCCGCTTCGCTACTTGCTCATGAACGCAGTCGCTTCGCGATCTGTCAGTGGGAGCTTTCAACTCCCACTGACATAAGCATCCCCCCTCACCCGCCGCTTAGTGCTCCGCGCACTTGAAGCGGGGGAATGCTTATCTGCGTTCAAATTGTAAATATCACTAATTTTATTCTCATGTTTTTGTATATTTTATCTAAAATGTAGATTCTGTGTAAAAATAGTCATTTTAAGCAAATATGTCTATTAATATACGTCGAATAGCAAATTTAATGGTTGTATCTTATTTTTAGTTTTAGTATAATACCACCCATAGAAAAAATCAACACTTTGTTGATTAATAGTTTCAGCAGCCATTAATCAATTATGTTTTGATTATTCAATTTGCTGTTTATCAGCATCTTACTGTTCCACTCACAGCCTGCCAGCTGCAAACCGAACAGTTTTCACTACAAATCAGGCGGATAAAATCATCCGCTTCGCTACTTGTTCATAACCGAATAACTGCTCTGCAGTTTATCAAAAGGAGCTTGCACTCCTCCTGATACAAGCAATTCCCCACCCACTGCTTATTGCTTTTCGCAATCAAAGCAGGGGACTTACTTGATTCGGTTAAATAAAGAAAGGGATAAGGTATGATCAAAAACGAATGGAAAAATCTACTGCATAATAAGATCATGTTCGTTGTGGTAATTGCTATTATCGCAATCCCGATCATTTACGCAGGACTGTTTCTGAAATCCATGTGGGATCCATACGGAAGTGTTGACCATCTTCCTGTAGCAGTTGTCAATGAAGACAAACCTGTAGACTACGATGGCACCACGCTAAGTGTAGGAAAGGACATGGTAGAAGAATTACGTGAAAATGATTCTATGGCATTTAATTTCGTAGACAGCCGTACAGCTGAGGATGGTCTGGAAAACGGTACTTACTATATGGTGATTACCATTCCGGAAGACTTTTCCGCAAATGCTGCCACACTTATGGACGATGAACCTAAGAAAATGGAGCTGAAATACGAAACCAACCCCGGAACCAACTATATTGCTTCCAAATTAAGTGAAACCGCACTGCTGAAGATCAAAGATGCAGTTGCCACCAAAGTAACAGAAACCTATACACAGACAATTTTTGACCAGATAGCCAAAGTCGGAGACGGTATGCAGGATGCAGCCGATGGTTCCGGTAAGCTCAAGGACGGCATCGAATCTGCTGCCAAAGGAAACCAGACCATCACCCAGAATCTGAAGAAACTCTCTTCCAGCACACTGACTTTCGCAGATGGCGCCGAAACCCTTACAAAAGGTATTCAGGAGTACACAGATGGTGTCTCCCAGGTAAATGAAGGTGCCAGACAGCTTGATGACGGTGTCAGCACACTGACAGCAAAAGTACCAGAACTTACATCCGGAATCGATGCTCTCAACAGCGGTGTTAAAAATTACACAGACGGTGTTGCAAAGCTCAATGAAAACTCTGAGAAATTGAAAAAAGGGGCAAGTGCCCTGGAATCAGGAATTAATTCCCTGAGCGCAGGTGTGACAACACTGGCAGATGGAGCTACTCAGTATATTAACGGTGCAAATTCTCTCGCAGACGGAACTACCGCTTATGTAAAAGGTGCCGGGCAGTTAGCAGCCGGTGCTTCTCAGTTAAGCGGACTGGAAAATCTCGGTCAGGTATCCGGCGGTATTTCCCAGTTAAATGCAGCAGTTTCCAAAGGAAGTAATTCCTCCGCTGCATTAAAAGACGGAACCCAGCAGCTTGAGGATGGTCTGGGACAGCTCTACACACAGTTGTCAGCTTTACAGAACAGTGCATCCGCTGCTTCCGTTGACAAACTTACCACCGGACTGAGCCAGGCAAAAACAGGAATGGAAAATGCCAGTGAAGGGATGACCTCCGCAGCAACCGGAATCTCCAATGCCTCCGATGCGATCAGCCAGGTAAGCAGCCAGATCTCCGATACTCTTGTACCGGGACTTCAGGATGCAGCTTCTCAGGCATCTTCCGCAGCAGAAAGTATTGGTTCTGCACTTGGTGAGTATACTCAGGCTACTTCTTCCGCACTCGAAACAGCCAACAGCGAGATTGCTTCTGCTCAGACCGCCATGCAGGCAATGCAGAATGTCGCAGCAGCTCTGGATAATGCCGCAGCTTCTGCAGATGAAAATGGTATGATCTCCGCTGATTCTATTGCCGGACTTTCTGATGCACTTTACTCTTCTGTTACAGATCTGGAAGGTGTGGATGGTTCTTTCGCAGCACAGTATTCCAGTGAGATCAGCAACGCCGTAAGCAGTATGTCCTCTGAACTTTCTTCCAGGGTTTCTGAACTGAATTCCGCAGCTGAACAGATGAATGCAGTTGCAGGTCAGCTTTCTGACGGTGCTTCCACTTTAAGTAACGGCGCACAGAATATGTCTGCAGGTGCAGATCAGATGAATGCAGGTGCAGGTCAGATCCCGGATGTTTCCGGTAATGCATTCAGCTCTGTGACTGCTGCCGTAAAACAGCTCTATGCAGGTGCTCAGGCAGTAAATGCAGGAACTCAGTCTGTTTCTTCTGCACTGACTACACTGGAAAACAGCACAGCATCTTTCCCACAGGCAGCCGCAGGTGTGAAAGCATTAAATGACGGATTCAAAACTCTGACTTCCAATGACACAACACTTACAGACGGTGCTGCAAGCCTGAAATCAGCAGGTAAGAAACTTACTGCTGCTGTACCTCAGATTTCCTCAGGTGCTTCTCAGTTATCAGAAGGAGCCTCTACACTTAATGATGGAATCAAAGAGTACACGGATGGTGTGTCCACTCTCGCTTCTAACAATGAAGCACTGACAAGTGGAACCGGACAGCTTGCCGATGGTGCCAAAACCCTGGCAAGTGGCGCTGATACCCTCAGTAATGGCACAAAAACTCTGGCAAGTGGAACAGCGAAGCTGGTTGCCAATAATGATTCACTGACCAGCGGTGCCCGGAAACTTGCAGACGGTGCTTCCCAGATTCAGAGTGGTTCCTCTCAGCTCTATGATGGTTCCAAAGAACTTGGAGATGGCATGACAAAATTAAAGGATGGATCCTCTACACTGTCATCCAGCCTCAGTGAAGGTGCAGATCAGGTAAAGAGCACGAAATCCAGTGATACAACTGTCAGCATGTTCGCAACACCGATTGAAGATGAGGAAACCCAGATCACAACTGTCGAAAATAACGGTCATGCAATGGCACCATACATGATGTCTGTCGGTCTCTGGGTCGGTGCACTGGCCTTCTGCCTGATGTATCCTCTGACTACATACAAAGGCAAACTGAAATCAGGATTTGCATGGTGGGCAAGCAAAGCTTCCATTCTTTATCCGGTATCAATCCTCCAGGGACTTTTCCTGATCATTCTGCTTCATGTATTCAATGGATTTACACCTGTAGAAATGACAAAGACAGTATTATTTGCCTGCCTGACAGCAATGGCATTTACATCTATTATGTATTTCTTCAATATTACCTTTGGTAAGGTTGGAAGTTTCCTTATGCTGGTATTCATGGTGATCCAGCTTGCAGGCTCCGCAGGTACTTATCCGGTAGAAATTTCTCCGGAATTTGTATCCAAAATTCACGCTTATGTACCATTTACCTATACAGTAAATGCATTCAGAAGCACAATTGCAGGGGGCAGAAGTATCCGTCAGTCAGTTTATGTACTGATCGGATTGATCGTAGTATTTACTCTGCTTACAATCCTGCAGTTTAATCATATGGCACGTCAGCGTAAGGCAAACAAGGAAACACTTTATGACTGGTTAGAAGAAAAGGGACTGGCTTAAAAGCCAGTCTTTCTTATTTTTCCAATCTTTTCTCTTTCATATATCGTGCCATTTCATCAGAAATATTGTCGATCAGATAATTCTTACTGCTCTGGCGTTTTTCATGCCATTGCTGGCGGATCTGGTTTTCTGTAGCTTTTATTTCGTCACGAAGACCTCTGGCAGACATACGGTGAGCACCCTGTCCCATGATAATGATCTGCTCCAGTCCATCGGATGTTGCTACCGTTACCTGGTTTTCCCTGCCGATCTTATGAACCGTTTTCTCAATGTACTGATCCGCTGTCTCAGCTTCTTTGGTGTAGACTACATGAATGTTATGATAGGTGATCACTTCCTCTGCATGGCCCTCTATCTTGTAAGCATCAAATACAAGAATTAACGTACATTTCTTAAAGCCCTGATAGTTGCTCAGAATATCCATCAGTTTTGTCTGTGCTGCATGGAGGTTTGCATCTGCCAGCTCTTTTAAATCTTCCCAGGCATAGATGATGTTATAGCCATCTACAAGGAGATATTCTTTTTCTTTCTTCTTAGTAGAAGAACTGTTGCGGTAATAGCTGCCGCTGTCAGATTTTGCAGAAAATGTTCTCTTAAACTGTGGTTCTTTGTAACGCTTGACCGGTCCGAATGTGCGCTCAAAAATTGCTTTCAGTTCTTCTTCATCCTCATAGCTTCCTACACCGGCATTCCTGGGTGGACGACAACCTGAATCTGTCTGATTGTTACTGTTCCTGCTTTTCCTCTGTCCTGCACTCCCTGAAACATAAGAAAATCCACTATCAGCTCCTGTTTCTCCATTTCCCGATCCGTATTTTTCTCCATCGGATATACGGCTGCTCAGTTCAGAGTCGTCTACTCCCTCCAGGTGCATATAATCCTCTACTTCATACCATGGCACCACAAATCCGGCTCCATGAGCACAGAATACAGAACCTGTGGGATTGTCCAGGTCACGTTCAGAATCATATCCAGTCTCCTCTACAATCTCATTCTGATTCTGACATGGGGCATAGCCTTTCAACGAACAGAACAATCTCCCCCGCCCTTTCGTATAGGAGGTTACCTGGGTTTGATAATCTCGCATCATTGATACAGGTGCACTGCCTTTCAGAACCATCATATCATCCTCATCTGCTTCCGGCTGCTGGAAGGCTCCATTCATTTTCTGAATGTCAGTCATAGCACGCCCGATCATATCTCCCGGAATCTCAAGTCTGAACTCATAATATGGCTCAAGCAGGACACTCTTTGCTTTCTTTAATCCCTGACGCACAGCCCTGTACGTTGCCTGCCGGAAATCGCCGCCCTCTGTGTGTTTCAGATGGGCGCGTCCTGTGATCAGTGTAATCTGTATATCTGTGATTGGAGAACCGGTCAGTACTCCCGGGTGCTCCCTTTCTTCCAGATGAGTCAGGATCAGACGCTGCCAGTTACGATCCAGCACATCCTCACTGCATGCAGTAAAAAACTGCAGACCGCTTCCCGGTTCTCCTGGTTCCAGAAGCAGGTGTACTTCTGCATAATGACGCAGCGGTTCAAAATGGCCTACACCTTCTACCGGCTCTGCGATTGTTTCTTTATATACGATATTTCCTGTGCCAAACTCTACTGCTACGTGGAAACGCTCCCAGATCAGATGCTTTAATATCTCAATCTGAACCTCACCCATCAGCATGGCATGGATTTCTCCAAGCTGCTCGTTCCATACAATGTGAAGCTCCGGTTCCTCCTCTTCCAGCTCTTTGAGTTTCTTCAGCATCTGGTGAATATCACAGTCCTCGGGAAGCAGAATCCTGTAATTTAATACAGGTTCCAGAACCGGCATCTCAGATTCCCGTTCAATTCCAAATCCCTGTCCCGGATGTGTCTGGGAAAGACCGGTTACTGCACAGATAGTTCCTGCAGGAGCTTCCTTTGCAAGCTCAAATTTCGCACCGGAATAGATACGGATCTGGTCAGCTTTCTCTGTATCTGTGAGAAGCTCCTTTACTTTCAGGGTTCCACCGGTGATTTTCATATAGCTTAAACGATTGCCCTGATCGTCTCTGGCAATTTTGAATACTTTTGCGCCAAACTCAGACGGATATGTCGGTGTCTCGCAGTATTTTTCCAGCCCATGAAGGAATTCTTCTACACCTGTCATTTTCAGAGCAGAGCCAAAGAAACATGGGAAAAGTTTTCGCTCTTTGATTACTTTTTGGATATCTGCTGTTGAAATCTCTTCCGTTTCCAGATATTTTTCAAGCAGTTCCTCATCACAGACAGAAATATCTTCCAGAAACTGAGACTGCAGATCTGATTTTCCCCAGGTGAAATCAACGCAATTATCAGTTAATCGCTTCTTTAATTCTGCCAGAAGTTTCTCTTTATCTGTTCCATCCTGGTCCATTTTATTGATAAACAGAAACGTTGGAATCTGATATCTTGCCAGAAGTCTCCATAAGGTCATAGTATGCCCCTGCACGCCATCTGCACCATTAATCACAAGAATGGCATAATCCAAAACCTGCAGTGTTCTCTCCATCTCTGCCGAGAAATCCACATGTCCCGGCGTATCCAGCAGAGTTATCCCCCTGTTTCCCAGTTCAAACTCCGTCTGCTTGGAAAAAATCGTAATTCCTCGTTCCCGTTCCAGGTTATAGGTGTCCAGATAAGCATCCTTATGATCCACCCGCCCCAGCTTACGAATCTTTCCAGTCAAATATAAAATCCCCTCCGACAACGTAGTCTTACCTGCATCTACGTGGGCAAGGATACCAATGACAAGTTTCTCCATTGTATTTCTAAACTCCTTTTTCTTTATGAGTCAATGTTTCTTCCATAAATAATATTAAAATTAAATTACTCTAACAAAGTATAATCTTAACACAATGATAAAGAGAAATCCATTGTAGTTCTGCTTTTAAATACAAAAAGAGTCTGCAACAGTCATAAATGCAGACTCTTTCTCAATTTTTATCTTATATTAAATTTTTTCTTTCATCCACTCTATGGCAGTTTCTTCACTTTCATGTAGAACCCTATCCATTTTTTATTTACATTTTTCTTTTTCATCCAGCCATTGACGTACAGTTTTTTCCTCTACCTTTATTCCCTGTGCAATCTGTTGTATAGACAATCCCATTTCAACAAGTGAATTTGCTATTTCTTTTTTAGCACTCATCACGCCTGCTTCATACTCCGCTTTCCTAAGTTTTCTTTTTTCTTCTTCTTCGTTATATTCAAATATACTCATAGCAATAACCTCCGCACGATTCTTTTGCAGAAATTCTTTTAAAATTCCCTCCTGAATACTCTCACTTACCGCACATTCTACAGCCGTATTCAGTTCCATTTCTTCAGAATATCTGCGTACTTTCGCAACATACTGAGCATATTCCCTTAATGTCTGGCATTCTTCCATCAGTTTTTTATTATGCCCTACATTTATATTTAATGTAATAACCTTCAGTTCAAGATTTGGCTCTCCTGACATATTCTCATACGATTCTGACAGATAATCTACCCAACGGTCTTCTTTTTTCTCTGTTCCGTTATAGAATACGATAAAATTCGGTGTAGGTATTCTCAGTCTTGTTGATGTATACAGAGATTTCCAATCCACCAGTTTCTGATATTCACTGGAAATGTAGAACAAATCTCTTAAAGGCATGTTCGGGTTATATGTAGACTGATGTTCATACAGAAACAGATTCGTATTTATAATAAACGCCAGATCATTCTTCATTCCCATATAGATTGCATTTTCAAGTGTCACAATCTCTAATTGAGCTGCATCTGTATAGGAAGTTTCATTGATTGCATTATACAGTGACAACAGATTCTTTCTGTCTGAAAACAGCATACGGAATACTGTATCTTTGTACTTACGGTTTGCAGTTGCTGTGTTGCCTTTCAATCGGTTTCTTTTCACAGTAATTTTTTTGTTCTTTCTTTTTGCCATTGGCAATACCTCCTGTTTTCCGCAGGAGTCGAAGAACATATCGTGCTATCCTTATCACTTTTCAGCTCCTGCTTTTCATAATTAACTGGAATTAAAAGCATGGATTTCTGAATTGAGATTAGAATAATCAGACGGCAAAAATGCCTTGAAATATAAGAGAAATATGCTTTGGATTTATCTTAGCATTGCTTACTCTCTTTTTCAAGGCATTTTAGATTCTTTTTTTTTAATTTGCTACAAACTCGTTACTGTTCACTCCGTTCACAGCAACACGCTTCGCGATGCACAGAATTTATGCTAATCGCATAAATTCGCGCGGTATGTCTCGGGTTTTCTGTGACCTTCGCTCACAAAAAACACCTCGCGGGATATTGCCAGTGAACAGTAACACAAACTCTTTCGATTAATGGACATTGTCCACATTACAAAAACAAAATATGCATTTTCCCGCGACTATCATATACAACTTCCGCTTCTACCTTATAAATTCTACGGATCAGTTCAGGAGTGAGTACTTCCTGTGGAGTTCCATAGCTTTCCAGTACCCCATCTTTCAGCACATAAATCTTATCGCAGTACGCCGCAGCAATATTCAGGTCATGAATAGCAGAAATAACTGTCACATTCAACTTCTTTACCAGTTCCATCAGCATGATCTGATGTGTGATGTCCAGATGGTTCGTCGGCTCGTCAAGGATCAAGGCAGGTGTCTGCTGTGCCAGTGCCCTTGCCAGAATTACTCTCTGCTGTTCTCCACCTGACAGAGTCGAGAATGTGCGGTCTGCAAACGTCTCCATCTGCACTGTTTTCAATGCTTCATCCACAATCTGATAATCTTTCGCATTATCCCGTTCCAGAGTTTTTTTATGAGGTGCTCGTCCCATAAGAACAACCTCTCGCACTGTGAAATCAAAATTGTAGTAATTATGCTGTGCCACAACCGCCATTTTCCTTGCAGAACTCTTGACACTCATAGAATGAAGTTCCTCTCCATCCAGATAGACAGCACCTGCATCTGGCTTCAGAATACGGTAGATACATTTTAACAACGTCGACTTTCCGCTTCCGTTTGGTCCGATGATTCCTACCAGTTCCTTATCCTTTGACTCTATGGAAATTCCCTTCAGTATCTGTCTGGCGTGAAATCCAACCTGAATATCTTTTGTAGTGATCTTCATTACTTGCTACCTCCAAATCCATAGGATTTCCGCACAAGCAGATAAATAAAGCATGGAGCACCGATAATTGATACCAGCACACCAATTGGCATCTCAGAATTCTTCAGGATCACACGACATGCCACATCACACCAGATCAGAAAAGACGCACCAAGAAGTGCGCTCAGTGGAAGTAATCTTCTGTGGTCAGTTCCAAACAGAATCCTGACTACATGAGGAATCACAAGTCCTACAAATCCAATCACGCCTGCACAATATACGGCAAATCCAATCATTACAGAAGCAACAATCAGGTAAAATGTTCTCAATCTATGTAAATCTGTTCCAAGTGTGATAGAAACTTCATCTCCCAAAAGCATCAGATTCAGGTTTCGATACTGCGTCCAGAAGATGACCACACATATCAGAGTAACCGGAAGCATCACACCTACTCTGGCCCAGCTTGCCCCTGCAAGACTTCCCATACTCCATTTCATAACTTCCGTAGCTGCATTTTTGTCATTCGTAATGTAAATAACAAAATTTGAAAAAGCAGAGCACACCGCACTGACCGCCATTCCGGCAAGGATCAGCTTAGCTGATGTTGCCTTTCCTCCCATATTTGCAATAGCAATAACTGCAAAGGAGGTAATCATTGCGCCAATAAAAGCAGTAACTCCGACAGAGTTTCCGCCAAGAAAGCTTCCAATTCCAAGCATGATTGCCAGCGTTGCGCCAAGAGATGCACCGGATGAAATACCCAGTACATAAGGATCTGCCAGCGGGTTCTGCACGATTGCCTGCATTACTACGCCGCATACAGAAAGAGCCATTCCAACTGCCAGAGCCAGCAGGACTCTGGGCAGTCGGATCAGCCATACAACATCGTGAATTGCACCTTCTGCATAGGCAGACAGACTTTTTATATGAAATAATTTATAAACAATGACACTGTACACATCCTTCAGCGACAGATCAGCATTACCAAAAGTAATCGCCGCAAGTATGGAAAAAATAAGAAATCCGGCAAGCCCGATGAGGACTGCCACATACATGGATGCTCTAAACACATTGCCTTTTTTTGTCTGTGAAACCTGTTCTTTCACTGTATTTTCCTCAATCAGTCAAGATTAACGTCTGGATATAATCCTTTTGCAAATGTTTCGATTCCATCCTGTGTACGTGTTGCACTTGCATACATCTCGCTGAGCATGATCGGATAAACACGACCGTTCTTTACAGCGTCAAGACTCTGAAGTGCTTCGTCATCCTGAATAACTGCAAGCTGGTCATTCTTAACTGTTTCTGGATCATCTCCTGCATATGGCATATATACTACGAAAATTACGTCAGGATTTGCTGCAATGATATCTTCTTTTCCAACTGTAGAAGCATCCGGGTTTGCCAGAGTCGCACCTAACTGTGTTACCATATCTCCACCAAGGCTCTTTGCACCATAGTTTGTGATATCTTCTCCAAGAGGTTCCAGAACCATTACGCTTGGTTTCTCTTCTACATCTGCTGTTGCTGTAAGAGTTTTATCGATCACTGCCTTTGCATCATCTACGATTGCCTGTGCTTTGTCCTGTACATCAAAAATCTTTCCAAGATTTAAGATGTCTGTAAATTCATTTTCCAGAGTTCTGTCTCCGTCAGGGCGTGTGTTTGTGTTGTAATAAGTGTTGCAGCCTTTGTCGATCCAGTCTGTTACATTTCCGAGATTTTTATCAGAAAACAGGGAACTCCAGGATAAGATCATGTCTGGCTCCAACATCGTTACAGTCTCAAGGGATGGGGTAAATTCATCAAGATAATTTGTTTTTGAAAATGCATCTTTAAGTTCATCCGGAACTTCATTGTCAAGACCTGCAGTAGCTACCAGACGGTCTTCCAGGCCAAGTGCAAGCATGGTTTCAATGCTTCCCTGATATACAGCAAGAACTTTCTCCGGTGCCTTTTCATAGGTTGTTTCGATTTCATTTCCATCATAATCATAGGTTGTGATGGTCAGAGGATATTCTGTCTTTGTACCTTCTGCGTCTGCTGTCTTATCTGCATCTGCTGAATCCTGCGCGTCTGCATCTTCCTGTGTATCAGAGTCTGCATCTGCTGCCGGCTGGTTGTCCTCTTTGATTGTCTCAGAGTCTGCTCTCTCTGCTGCAAAAGCTGCCGGAGCTGCGGAGACAGCCATAGCTGCTGCCATCATAATTGCCATGATTCTTGTGGATAAATACCTGTTTTTCATTTGACTTCCTCTCTTTTCGTATATGTTATTTACCTGTTCGTGTAACCGAAAAGATGGGACTTCAGAAAAAGTAAAATAGAAGTGATAAAAATAACGGATACTTTTTACGGAAGCTCCTTCTTTACGCTGTCAGGCAGGTTTCCTGACTCACAGTTCACAGAAAGTTCCCATAAAATAAAAACTGATACAACATCCATGCTTCAGCAGTTCATGAATGTTGTATCAGAAATATTTCCAGATACTCTCTGGCAGCCGGATTCCGCCTTCTCACATATTTATGCAATGACATATTACAATCCCGCTTTTTTCTGTATACAGTGGCCGCAACCGTTCAGGCATTTCACCTGATTCCCTCTCACATTACCATACACAAAATCTACATATGATAATGTTCACTTAACAGCTTATTCAATTACGCTGATACAATTTTAGCACACTGCTTTTATAATTACAACCATATTCGAGACACATCAGAATTCTTTCTTCTCCATAAGCCGGACACCAATCCAAAAAGATCCCATATATACAATTACTGTAAATAATACAACTCCGGCCAATACCATTCCCCGGTTCAGTCCATTCAGCCATGCATCGACTGCGTCTGCTGAAAGTCCCATTGTTTTTATCAGAATATAAACTACGGCAAATATAATAGCCCACATGACCATTGCAATATAACGTCCTTTTTCCGCTCCAAAATGTATTACAAGCGGGAGCGATACCGCCAGCATAAGAAGTGCCAGTGGAATGTATATCAGGCTGCCAATGATAGTCTCACTCAGACACCCCTGAAGTTCTGCCACACCTTTGCAGATTACTCCCGTTATCGTTGCAATTCCCCACGCTACAGCCGTAAGCCCTGCTCCCAGCAGATATTTTTCCGCCACATACTGTTTTCTGGTAACCGGCAAGGTCATAAGAAACGCAAGACCATTATCAAACTCATCATAACTTATAGTCGTAATGGCAAAAATTGCTGTGACAATCGTAAAATATCCTGTAGCAAAACTGACACTCCCGCTTCCTGCCAGATTCAGGATGACTTCCATTACAACAACCAGGATAAAAAACTGTTTCTGCTGTTTCATCAGTTCTATATCCTTTACAAATAATCCCTTCATACCTGTTCCTCCATCATCACTACCAGATCATCAATCTTTCCATTCTCAATTACAACATCCGGATAATTTTCCATATAAAATTGTTTCTGGTTTGTCAGACACCTGTATCCATAAGCTTCTTTCCGGATCTTAATAAGGTATTGCTGATCCAGTTTTTCGTACTCTTCTTCTGCAACTTTAAGAACTGCATAATCTGACAGCAGTACATCTGTATCCTCATGAAGGATAATTTTTCCGGCATGGATCATATAAAAATCGTCACAAAGACTCTCCAGATCTGATGAAATATGTGAACTGATCAGAATAGAACTGCTTTCATTTTCTTCCATATATTCTCTCAGCATGTTCAGCACTTCATCCCTGGCTATCACATCCAGACCAACTGTGGGCTCATCCAGAATCAGCAGTTCTGCCTTATGGCTTAATGCTACCAGTACTTTAAACTTTGCTTTCATACCAGTGGAAAATTCTTTGATTTTCTTGTCTGTGGGCAGATTGAATCTTCTGCACTGCTGCAGGAATTTCTCTCTGTCAAAATCCGGATATATGCTTTT
>OHAM01001326.1_pt1 | contig 15745 bp, 18 predicted proteins | sample 1577161 | NCBI WGS metagenome assembly OHAM01 (sample SAMEA3541583, study PRJEB24748) | human gut metagenome | biome: human gut; feature: human-associated habitat; material: faeces | place: China | collected 2012
CGGGCGCCGACATTGCGCCCACCTACAGAGAGTATGTACAACTGGCATTCGCCATAGCCACCGACTGCGGCGAAGCCGGACGCAGCGACTTCCTGATGCTGTGCAGCCTCTCTGCCAAATACGATGTGCACGCGGCAAACAAGCTCTTCAGCAACGCCCTGAAAACAAACAACAACAGCGTCCACATAGGCACCGCCTTCCACCTTGCCGAACTGTGCAACGTGCGCCCCCGCCCCGCAGAGAAGCCGCGGCAGGACACTCCCGCGGGTACACTTGGTACGCCGGGTGCACCGTATCCCCCCGCCTCACACACGCATGCGCACGGTTATTATAATAGAGCGGAGATGCCTGCGGAAGAATTTCCGGAAGCGCCCGCAGCCAGCCTTCCCGCCGAAGCAGCCGATGCCGGAACAGCAAACTCCGGAACAGCCTGCTCCGGAACAACCTACCCTGGAACATCCTACCCCGAAGCAGCCGACCCCGAAGCAGCCGACGAGGAGACCTGCCGGGGCAGCGAACCCCTCACCCCGCTGCCCTGCTTCGACAACCGGACGCTCTGGCCCGCGCCGCTGAACGAAATTACCGCCCACGGCACCACCCGCGCCCAACAGGACATCATGCTGCTGGGCGCCGTCACCGTGCTGGGCGCCAGCATGAACAGCCACGTGCGCTGCGCCTACGGCGGCAAGATGATATCGCCCAGCCTGCAAACGTTCATCGTGGCCCTGCCTGCCTCGGGCAAAGGCGTGCTCTCCCTCGTCCGCCTGCTGGTGGAGCCTATCCACGACGAGATACGCCTGCACACGGCAGAAGCCATGAAGCAGTACCGCAAGGAGAAGGGCGCCTACGACTCGCTGGGCAAGGAGCGCTCACAGGCCACCCCGCCCGCGCTGCCGCCCGACCGCATGTTCCTCATCTCGGGCAACAACACCGGCACAGGCATCCTGCAGAACATCATGGACTCCGAAGGCATCGGCCTGATATGCGAGAGCGAAGCCGACACCATCTCCACCGCCATCGGCTCGGAACACGGCCACTGGAGCGACACCATGCGCAAGGCCTTCGACCATGACCGCCTCTCCTACAACCGCCGCACCGACCGCGAATACCGCGAAGTGAAGCGCAGCTACCTCTCCGTCCTGCTCTCGGGCACTCCCGCCCAGGTGAAACCGCTCATCCCCACCGCCGAAAACGGCCTGTTCTCGCGCCAGCTCTTCTACTACATGCCCGCCATCCACAAGTGGCAGAACCAGTTCGACCGGCAGGATACCGACCTCGAAACCGTATTCACCGGCCTGGGCATGCAGTGGCGCGAGCAACTGAAACGCATCACCGCCGGCGGCCTCTTCACCCTGCGCCTCACCCCCGAACAGAAGGAGCTGTTCAACAACCTCTTCGCCAACCTCTTCATCCGCTCCCACCTTGCCAACGGCAGCGAAATGGCGAGCAGCGTAGCCCGCCTTGCCATCAACATCTGCCGCATCATGCAGGTAGTGGCCATGCTCCGCGTGCTCGAATCGGACGACATCGCCCGCTCGCCCCACCTCACCCCCGACAAGGACATCTCCGGCGACAACCTCAAGGATGGCATCATCACCCGCTGGGACATGACCATCCTCCCCGCCGACTTCAACTCCGTGCTGGAGCTTACCGAAAGCCTCTACCGCCACGCCACGCACATCCTCTCCTTCCTGCCCGGAACCGAAATCAGCCGCCGAAGCAACGCCGACCGCGACGCCCTGCTGCAAAGCATGGAAAGGGAGTTTACACGCTCTGCCTTCCTGCTGCAGGCCGAAGCAACGGGCATTAAACCCGGAACGGCATCCACATGGCTCAAACGCCTGGTGAAGCATGGGATGATAGAGAGCGTGGACGGAAAGGGGACGTACCGGAAACCTCTCCCAAATGGGGTGTGACAGGTTTGTGGGTGGCTGTTTTGACAGGTTTTCTGTGTATATACTATACGTGCGTGTGTGCGAAGCGGACGACGGGGGTGATTGTTGTGTACCAATTGTGTATTTGGAACGGAGGTAGAGACAGAAGAACAAAAGAACAGAAGGAGAAAAGAACAGAAGGAGAAAAGAACAAAAGGAGAAAAGAACGGAAGGACGGAAGGAGAAAAGGACAAAAGAACAGAAGAACAGAAGAGTGGAAAAGGGAGGGGTTTCGGGTAAGAGGGTCTTTGGGGAAAGAAAGGATTCCGGATAAAAAAGGACTTCGGGTAAAAAGGGATTCCGGGTAAGAAAGGATTCCGGGTAAGAAAGGATTTCGGTCGAGAAAGGACTTCGGGTGGGAAGGACGGACGGTGAGGTGATGTTGCCGGAAACGGTCGGTAACGTTACTGAAGATGAAAAAGGATGAGAGGTTGCTTCACGTTTTCCTGGGGGCTACTCCGGCAAGGTAGAGTAGAACTTTAGCGTTGCAGAGTAGAACTTTGGCGGCGTAAAGTAGAACTTTAGCAGCGTGGAGTAGTACTTTGGCAACGCAAAGCATCCTTGAGTGGACAGAGGGGGATTCGGGCTATGAAAGGCGGTCTTTTCAGTTGTAGATGCGGGTGGTATGTGTCGGGCTGCCGGGGTGTCAGTTCTCGCCCGGTTCTCCCAATGCCCCTACAATCAGTCCTACCTGAGCGGGCGTGTATGTCCGCGACTTGGGCGAAAGCCCTAAGGCAAGCAGTTCTTCCCGCAGGTTCGGATAGAGGTCTATCCATTGGTTCAGTTTACGGAAAGCCGCTTGCGGACACAACTCCGGACAGTAAAGCTGTGCAAGTTCCGTGCGTCCGAATGTGCGTATTTTAAAATTCGTCATAATCCCTGATTCTTTGGTTCTTACAGAGCAAAGATACGGAAATATCTCCACACTTCCGCATCTATATCCGTATATAACAACCTACAACAGACCATAACGTACCGAAAGTGACAAACCCTCTTCCCGCGCATCGTATCTTCGTAACGTGATCACAAAGAGAGTTGAAAACAAGAATTAAAAACCCAAAAACTTAAAGATTATGATTCGTTACAAGAAGTATCAAATGACCGGTGAAAACCACCCCCTGAAAGGCTTATGGTATGCCCGTCCCCTGATTGAGGACACGTTCGACACCGAGAAGCTCGCCAAGCACATGTCAAACCACAACACGCCCTACTCTGCCGGCTTAATCAAAGGCGTGCTTACCGACATGATAGCCTGCACCAAAGAGCTTATCCTGGACGGGAAGAACGTGAAACTGGACGACCTCGCCATTTTCTCCGTCGGCATCGTCAGCCGTAAAGGCGCTGCCTCTGCCGACGCCTTCACCCTGGCGGACAACGTAAAGGGCCTGAAGCTCCGCGCCCGCGCCACGGGTGAGCTGAGCAATGCCCAAATCAACCTGGAAGGCCAGTTGAAAGAAGCGTCCAAGTACAGCCCTGACAACAGCGGCGCGGGTGGCAGCACCCCCGGCGGCGGCAATGGCGAAGAGGAGAATCCGTTAGGATAACAAAAGCAACAGATTATCAACATTAACACCAGAAGAACATGAGCACAAAATCAAAATCCGTATGGGGCATTGTCCTCAAAACCATCGTAGCAGTAGCCACTGCCCTGGCAGGGGTATTCGGTTTCAGTTCCTGCATAGGCCGATGAGAATCATCACGCTTGCCATCATTCATTGCTCGGCCACGCCCCAGGGCGTGCGCCTGAGCTTTGACGACTGCCGCCGCGAGCACATCCGCCGCGGCTTCTGCGACATCGGCTACCACTTCTACATCACGCGCAACGGAGAGATTCACCGCGGCCGCCCGCTGGAGAAAATCGGCGCCCATTGCCAAAACCACAACCGGCACTCCATAGGCATCTGCTACGAAGGCGGCCTGGACATCCGCGGCACACCCGCCGACACCCGCACACCGGCACAGCGGGCATCGTTAGTGGCACTGCTGCGCGAACTGAAACGGATTTTTCCGAAAATTCTGGTAGTGGGACATCATGACCTGAATCCGATGAAGGAATGCCCTTGCTTTAATGCGGTGGCGGAATATGGGGGGCTGTCCAAACTGAAATGAGTGCTCCGAAAAGTTACGGATTGTAGCTATAACAACAAGAAAGGGTCGTATCAAACTCCGTTTGGGGAGTGATGATACGACCCTTTCTTGAATATTTCTTGAGTCCTTCTTGAATATTTCTTGAATATTTTTTTAATCTATTTCAGCTCTCCTCAAAAACTACTTCCATCCCATTCTCCCGGCCAACAAACCATACACTTCCCCGTTCGGAATCATCTGCCCCTTTTCACGGGCCGTTTGCGTATATTTTATGGCGTCCACAAGAATATCATCATTCAAATAGCCTGCATCTTCCGCCACCGTAGAGTATTTCATTGCCATTGGTTCGGCCACATAATCTTCCGATGCTTCTTGTTTTTTATAGGATTTCGCTTCACTCATGGCTCTGTGTGTTTTTTCGCAAAGATACGGTTATTACTCAGATAAACAATCTTATATATGTATATTTATGGCATCATAAATGATGATGCGCCCTCTTCTATGTTTTTCAGACACCCGGATGCGAATATAATGCTTCATATTGATGTGCAATCACTTCCCAGCGATAACGTCTGTATGCGATTTCCACCATACTATCAGCATTTGTCTTAAAAGCCGGGTATGGTTTCTGCAAAAGAGTTCCCAGCATCTCTGCAGAAGAGAAATAATCAGCTTTCTGCTCTGTCGTTTCCCTGTTATATATCACATCAAAAGCCAATATAGGCTTGCCGAAGAACATAGCTTCTACCAACGACGGATTCGTGCCTCCTGCACTATGCCCATGTATGTAAAAAGAGCAATGGCTTCTCAACACATTTAAAGTCTTTACATCATATATAGGAGATAATAAATGGATATTCCCGTACCTGGCATACTTTTCCAACAGAGATTTTCCATAGGGACTCCTATTCCAGTTTCCAACGAAAAACAGCTCTTTACCGGAAGCCTTAAAAGCTTCCAATATAACGTGTACATTATTTTCCGGCTCTATCCGACATAGAGAAAAAGAGTAACTGATGTTCTTCAGTCCGTATTTTTCTAATATCTGTTCCTCCACATCCGCAATATCACATAACACATGGTCGCCGCCATAGGCTATCAGTTCCGCTTCTGTTCCATACTCTTCCCTCACATAGTCCTGAATGCCCTTATTGTCGGCTATCACCGCATCTGCATACTTCACAGCCATCTTTTCCGAAAATTTCAGGAAAGCTTTGGCATATTTCCCCCATTTTTCACGACGATGCTCCAAACCATCTATATTGATTACCAGCCGCTTCTTCGAAAACAACCGGTATATCGGAAGAAAGCAACAACCGGAAACGCCCAATATCAGAATCACATCGCTCTTCTTCGTTGCCTTTATCAGAGATACTATATCATACAAGATGCTCTGGCTTCCATTGGCATCTAACGGCACGTATCTCAAATCTGCATTTTTATAAACAGATTGTCGGTGAGGATAACTTTTGGCACTGCAATAAACCGTATAGTGTATATCCGCCGGAGAATTATAGCCTATGATGTTCTCTACCAACGATTCAAAACCGCCATAGTTGGCAGGTACGCCTACTGTACCAATAATTGAAACTCTTTTCATAACAAAATCAATTTCCTAATAACTTATCAATTTTATCAATCATGGAAACATAACTATAATTTTCAGAAAGCTTCTTGGCATTTTCACAAAGCGACTGATACAGTAGTTTATCTGATAATATTTTATTTATCTTATTTTCTATTTCGTCTAAATTTTGCACATCTATTTTATAACCATTTACTCCATCCTCGACCATTTCTGCAATACCACCTTCTGTAGGAACAATTACAGGCAACCCCATAGTCATAGCTTCCAAAACTGTTAACCCAAAAGTTTCTAATACTTTTTTTCTATTGGAAAGATTTAAAACCAAAGATGCCCGTTCATAAAAAGGAAAGACATCTAATTGCCTATCCCATAGCTCCAAATTTTCATGGCGTAAGATATTATGCATTGTACAAAATTTTTCAATATTCTTTTGAGTATCATTCACTACCAATAAAAAATGATACTGTGGCAATCTTTCAGAAAGTTGCACAAATTCCAAAATACCTTTATATAATTTCAAAGAAGATAACATCAACACTGTTTTGTTATTTCTTTCTATACAACGTACCCGGCACCGCTTCTCATAATCAGTTGATAAAGAGTTTGGGATAACAATCGCATGCTTCTTTTTTTTCAAATTATTACGCTGAAAATTAGAAACACAAATGATATTACTAGCAAGGCACTGCATCATGTAAGCCAATGTTTTATAAAACAAACCTTTGGCAAAAGCATTTTCATGATAATGATAAACCACTCTCTTTCCCATCAACCTTCCTGCCAAAGCTGGGCCAACGGGTAGCAATGTATTTATATAGAATATAATATTTTTACGAAAAATATAACGGAAAGAGAAAGCAAAAGTATACACCTGCACATATAGGTATCGCAGTATCGTAAATAGAGGATTATTGGAAAATAAATAACGATAACGATACATCTTTACGTATTTGCAAGAACTTAGTTCATCAAGTATTCCTGTATTTCGAGAGGTCACTAAGTCTATTTCATATCCTTTCATAGACAATCCTTTCAAAATCAAATTCAATACTTTAGGACTTCCACTATAATCATTTAAAAGATGAAAACAAACAATTTTTTTCATAATACAATCGGGCACTATCTTCTAGTTATAATAAAAAAAACAATAAATCAAATTTTAAACTCTGCCTGAACTTCTTTTCTCCGATCTAATATATTTACTAATATAACTCCAGCTGTCATCGGAACGCCATCAAAGAGGATATGCCCGGCCAAAGCTGAATGAAGAATGAAAAACATAACCAGTGAAAATAATACCCAACCTTTATTATAAGATTTTCTAATGCACCAAAAAATTATTCCGATATAACAAAAAATACCAATTAAGCCATACATAAAAAAGACATCGAAAAAGTCCATTTCTAACTGTTTAAATGACATATCCTCAAAATAACCAGCTCTATAACTCATAAAAACACCACCCCCGATTATCAATTTTAATACCCACAAGGAAGAATTATAGAATTCCGTAAACGCATCTATGACATAATTATCCCTACTACTTAACATAAAAGCTAAAGGACTATCACTTATTTCATAACGAAATACTACCACATCAAATACAGCCAAAAATGCCTCTGTAAGATAATCCCAAAAATAAAAGATACTCCCTGCGAATAAGCACAATAATAATATTTTATTATAGATTTTTCGAGTTGATATGAAAAAGAGTACTGTTACAATAAAAAACAATAATGCTGTTTTTGTTGCCAAAAGCAATAACGAAAGTAGTAGTATTAGTGATTTACAAATATCTATAAATGTCTTTTTTTTCTTCAATACACACAAGGCACTTGCGATCCCCATAAATATACCTAAAGCATTACCTGACGCATATAATCCTTTTTGCCCAAAAGTACCTTCTGTATAAGAACTAACGCCTATTCCTAAAATAGCCGGAATAATAATGCCTAATGCATATAAAAAAGCTGCAAACAAAAATACGTGTAATATCTTTAATATTGGAGTTCCAGACTCTATTACAATCTTTACAAAAAAATAAAGAAGCAACAAAAATACGATCTTAGTAGCATAATTAAGTCCAGAAATAAAAGGAAGTGGATTACTAATGTAAAAAAAACATGTGGATTCTACCAACAGCATCCATAAAAGCAATATAATGCATATTCTCACCTGCCTCTTATTAATACGGAAAAAAAGAACAAAAAGAAATATTAGCCTATAGATTTGGGAAGGAGAACCTATAAAGCCCTCAGGCATATCTAACTTAAAGATACAAATTCCAGTTAACAAATCACATATAGGTGATAAGATAAGAAATAATTTTAATAATAAAAAATTACTATCTTCGCGTTTAATACTATAATTCATCAGTACAAAATGAAATAAATATAAAATATTAATTCATTATTTTCCACCTATCACTCTTTGCAATAAATCCACCGTTTCTTTTTTCTTCTTCTCATTTATATTGTCTACTAAAGTCCAATCAACAACATCGTTATATGCATTTTTTATCATAGCCGGTTCCTCAACTATATGCTGCTGCAAACCATATTGTGACAATAAAGTTTCAATTCTTGTATTATTCCCATTTTTTTTGGGAATAACAACAAATCTTCTATGATACATAATTGAAAATACAGTACCATGAAAAGAATTGGTAATTACAAAATCTGCATTTTTTATATAAGATAAAAATTGCGGAATAGTTGGATATTGCTTAGCATATTTATCAAATCGTCCTTGACTCGCTACATATATCATCTTTGCTCCCATGTCTTTCACAAAAGCGACAATATCATCCATGCTCATTTTAGTTTTTTCCTCCCCTTCTAACATATAAACCAAGCAATATTTATCAGTACTTAGATTTGAGAATAACAAGCGGTTGTAATTTGACATATCAATTAGCAAAGTAGGGTCCGGAAATAAAATACATCCATTTATACCTGCTTTTTTACAAACATCCAATGCCTTATACTCTCTCACCGTAACCATATCAAATTTATTCAGATATGGAGTAACTTTAGAGATATACCCATCTTTAAAAAAATCATTTCCATCTCCAAAACTAGCTGCAAATGAGATTCTTTTAATTTCTTTCGCGCCAAACTGAAGAAAAAAAACAGGGTTAGGTGTTAACGCCCCCCATACCTGATCGCTTCCTGTTATATAACAATCTGCAATTGGCGGATTATTTATCAATTCTTTAGTAGAATAGATTTGCTCTGTATACAATATATTTTCTGATAAAAATTCTACGAATTTACGTTCATGTACAATATTGCTTTTGTGTACTTTCCGCTCTGCTATTTTATTTTTGATTGCACGTGGAATTCTCCAAGGCAACAAAAAATATTCTTTAAACAATTTTGGAATTGAATTATCTTTCCAAAATGCATATCGAATCAAAAAAGGTTCATGCCCCAATTCTTTCAAAAATGTTTGGAGTGCAAACAATTGCAGCAACTGTCCATAATTATCTTTACTACTCCAGAATGTAACAATACCTATCTTCATATATTAAAATCATTTTCCTACTGAGTCAATAAGAGTTTTTATCTTATTTCTTATTCTATATATTAATTTTAAAAGATGTCTCCTACGTAAAGCATGAGGTATTAATAGAGACAAGCTTTTATTATCAAGATTAATAAAAAAATAATTTCTATTTATATCTGGAACTGCTGATTTCTCAAGAGGTGAATTATATCGTAATATATCCTCATACCCTATTTCTGTAATATCCAGCTTTGCAATTAATTTAAATGACGCATTCACATTGTTAAGCAACATCACACTATATCCCAAATCATCATCTTTATCGCATAATACTTTATCCATCCCCCAAAAATCAGCAATTGTTATATCACTTCCGCTGCTCAAACATTTCACAGGGCAATGATGACATGCTGGCCTCAAATACAAATTCTCTAAAAATCCTTTCATATATGTATTTTCAGAAAACATTTCTGATAATGAAATCGTCTTCTTCTCTCCATTCTCATCAGATATAGAAAGCATAAACACACAGCTAAATTTTTTCCAGCCTAAACGTTTGTCTCTAAAAGAAATATTTTCAATTGAAACACTCTTTTTAGACATAGGATTTGAAGAAACGGAATGGTTCTCCAATAATTCTTTTAAGTACATTCGCCAAACTTTTGGGCTTGGTACCCCATGACAGATAAAATCAACTGTCAACAAATTTTCATATGGTTTACGTAAAAAACGTTTTAATCCTGCCACTTGACAAGGAGTACCTGAAAATAAAACCTTTCTTCCATTATCCAAAAAGTATTTTACTTTACTAAAGTTATCTCCCATCCAACTTTGGACATATTTAGAGCCACGAAAATCAGCTATCCCATCTTTTGTTTCTGTATATCCATGAACAACTTTCCATTCTTCATCAAACTTTGCGCCAAAAACGACTCCACCTGCATTAATTATAGCCTCTGCCAATGAGGAAAATACTCCACCAGAAGAACTTTGCAAACGAATTTTCTCATCTTTGTTTTTTGCAGCATATACATTTAAAGGCTTCCGAGGTTTTCCAGAATGCAAAACAGGACATACTTTCTCACATAAATGACAATCAATACAATCATATGTGTTTACTTGTGGATAAAGAAATCCCTCTTTATCTTCTAACATTGTAATACATTGCTTTGGACATACTTGAATACAAGCCGAACATCCACAGCAATCTTGCTTATCTAAGATATTTATCATTATAAGCTACTGATTTAGTTCTTTACATTTTTTAGTAAAAAAACAAATTTGGTTATCCAAGATCCCAAAAATGTCATCAAAGAACTGCTATATATTCTAAAAGGTCTTTCAGGTAATTGAGTTTTATAATCAGATCTCATTTTTTTCAATTCACTTATGTATATTCTTAGCATACCGTTAATCACTGCCAAACAGTAGATTTTCCATAAACTATGATTAAGAATTTTCACTTTATCCAAATCTAATAGTTCAGCAATTAGCAAACGTTGTTTTAGATATTTAAAGGTAAACAAAATTAATTCTTCCTTCTTCTCAAAATGAGAAAGTGAATCAGGTAATACCCTATATGAAACCATGATCTCTGGAATAAAATAAAAATAACCAGTCATGCACATTGAAACATTCAAAATAGTTCCTTCACCAGCACAATAAGGAGTTGAAATTAATGGTTCATATTTATCACAGCCATATAAATAACCATCTTTCCTAAAACAAGCTGAACTTCCTAAAGGATAATCAATATCACCTAAAGCAAATGCAAACGCTGCCTCTACTCCTTTTTTATTGAGAGCTACACATTTCCAAGTCTTAACATTGCACACTGTTTTTTTAGTACTACTCTCAAATTTTCGATAACCAGTATATACAATAGAAATGTCTGAATTCATTTCAAGAACATCCACTTGCCGCTGAAGTTTATCCGTAGTGTTCCAATAATCATCACCATCCAATGTTGCAATATATTTTCCTTTTGCTTCCCGTATTGCATTGACATAATTCCGTGCAACCATTAGATTTTTCTCATTAAAAATCAATTTAAGTTGTTTTGGATATTTCTTTTGCAAATCACACAACAATTCTCGCTCCCCATCATTACTACCATCATCTGCAATAATCACTTCAAAAGGATAACTACATTGTTGGGCAAGTACAGACAATATAGTTTCTTCAATATATGCAACTTGATTATAAGTAGCTATTACAACTGATACTAAAGGGTTTTGAATAAAATCTGATGAAACGATTATCATTTTAGGGTTTAAATTGATTTATAACATTAATTACTGTTTCCACTTCATCTTCTTCCATAACTGAAGATATGGGAAGAGATAAGATTTCTTTTTGGATACATTCAGACAACTTACACGAAGTTGTAGCATACTCTCTATAGCATGATTGTTTATGTACTGGCGTAGGATAATGAATCAACGTTTCTATCCCTTTTTGTTTCAAATAGTTCTGCAACTGTTCTCGATAAGGCGTACGAATTACAAATAGATGAAATACATGACTATCAATATCTCCTTTCACTATTTTGGGAAGTGTTATATAAGGATTTTGTATCTCATCCATATAACGCTTAGCTATCAGTTTACGGATATGATTCCGCTCGTCAATACGTTTTAGTTTTATAGACAAAAAAGCAGCTTGTATTTCATCCATTCTACTGTTTAGCCCCTTATAATCATGCACATAACGTATTACAGAGCCATAATTGGCTAACGCTTTTACTATATGAGCTAATTTTTCATCATTTGTAGTTATAGCACCGCTATCCCCTAATGCTCCCAAATTTTTACCTGGATAAAAACTAAAGCCCGCCGCATCACCTAAATTTCCGGTGTGAACTCCATTCCACTTCGCACCAATACTTTGAGCGTTATCTTCAACAATTTTCAATCCATATTTTTCCTTCAATTCTTTCAATTTATGCGACCAGCATACTTGACCATAAAGATGAACTATTGCTATAGCTTTTGTACGTGAAGTTATAAATGACTCTATTTTTTCAAGATTAATATTATATGAATCTTCATCAGGATCAACAAAAACAGGAACCAAGTTATTGTCTGTAATCGCTAAGACTGTTGCAATATATGTATTAGCCGGAACTATTACTTCATCTCCATCTTTCATAATTCCCATTTCTTTGTATGCCCGGAAAATGAGACGCAATGCATCCAAACCATTTCCACAAGGAATAACATATTCACAACCTATATACTCTTTTAAGTTATCAGCAAACTTTTCATTCCATTTTCCATTTAAAAACCACCCTTCATCTATAATTTGAGCAGCTACATTCTTTAGCTCATTTGCATATAAAGAATTAACTTTTTGTAAATCCAGAAATTTTATCATACTATACTAGTTTTAAATTTTACATACTCATCATAATTTCGAATATAATCATCCGCATCATAATGTTCTGATGCCAAAACCAAACAAGTGGCTCCTGCCGAAAAATTTACCAAATCACGCCAAATACCAGGTGGTATCAATAATCCATAATAAGGTCTACTTAAAGTAAAAGTTCTTTTATTCAGGCCATCATCTAAAGTTATATCAAAACTGCCTCCGACAGAAACTATAAACTGCTGCAGTTTTTTATGTGCATGAGCCCCACGAGATTCTCCACCGGGAATATCATAAAGATAGTAAGTCCTCCTTATGTCAAAAGGAATAGAATGCCTATTTTCCATAACAGACAAATTTCCAAGTTCACTTGTGTGCTTGTCCAATTCTAATAATGTACAATCAAAAACAGATGTTCTATGTGCATCATATTTTTGAGATTTTACTATCCGATCAATAACTTTACTTTCACTCCAATCCTTGCCAAAAGTTTTCCTTTGATATATGTTATAATTATCAATATAATCCATCTCATCAAAATACGTTGAGGAAAGTACTAGCGCTAAAGAATTACTGGAAAAATTACACAATTCTCTCCATGTACCAGCCGGCACATATAACCCATAATACGAACGATTTAAAGACACAGTTTTATTACCATCGTTCTCATGTAAAATAACATCAAAACTACCAGACATGGCAACTATAAACTCCTGTGTCTCAATATAAGCATGTCCTCCTCGTGTCTGTCCACCAGGAACGTCATAAATCCAATGTGCTCTTTTTATTTCAAAAGGAACATGTTGCAAACTCTCAATGAAAGATAAATTACCACGTTTATCTAATATTTTCGGTAAAGATATAATTCTACTTTTTTCTTCCATTTAATTTAGATTTTATAGCTGTTAATAAGACTGTCCTTTGTGAAGAATTTAAGCATATATAGAAAGACAAAGACAAAGAACTAAAACTACTACAAATAAATATCATAAATAATCTAGACCAAGCCCACTCTATATTCTCTTTAATAATCCACCCAATAGACAAAGAAACAATTGTCACAAAAATTAAACGGACAATTACTTTTTTACAATAAACCATAGGAGAGAATTTTCTTATATATCTATTAAGCCAAAATAAATTTATAGGAATTGCCAATAAAGGAGTAAATAAATTATAAATATAGGGAACATATGGTTCTGCCTGATATTTAAATAAAATATAAGAGATTGGTATCACAAATAAATATAAACATCCTAATAATAAACTAGTTTCTTTTATGCGCCCAGTTGCATCTATACCTATCATTAAAACTCTTCCCAAATTCGAGAAAAGATCCATCAATAATGCCAATCTACAAAAACAAACTGCATAATCGGGTACTTCCTCCAACCATATATGTAGAATGAAATCCATTTCAAAGATTAAGGGTGTAGCTATTATTAAATAAAGTATATAAGTAATAATACTACCCAAAGAAATAAGGTTAATCATTTCACTGTATGATTTTGCAGCGTAAGTTTTTACTATTTGAGGACGAAAAGCAGTCATTACATTAGTAGCAAACGACATTGCAGCCGTTTGTACTTGCATAGCGATTCCTGCAGCGGCATTCAAAATAGCTCCAAAAAATATATTTAACAAAACATTGACACCTTGAGTACGGGCAACCAAACTGGCATTTCCAAACAAATCCCAACCAGAATAAGACAATAAAGGTCTTAGAAATTCTCTATCTAAAGAAAGATTAAACTTACAATGTTCCCATTTCCTTGTACAATATAATCTATATAACAGCGTAACACCTATTTGTGTCAACATTACTATTGCTCCGTAAAAAATCAATTTATTAGCATCAATAATTAAAAGCAAATAAACAGATAAAAGTTTCAGGCCCACGTTCACCAATTCAAAATAGGCATATATATTCATTTTTTCATGAGCAATAATACTTGCATTATAAGGGACTTGAGTAAAAGAAAATATCATTGTCACAATTGAAAATTGTAAAAGCCATTTAGCCTCATACATTTTAGTAGCAGGAATAGTTAGTTTATTTTCTAAAAACCAAAGTCCAAAAGTTTCTCCTATAAGAAATACAATTAAAGCAATAATTATATGTATAGTCAAAGCTACAGAAAAAACAGTTTGCACTTTTGAAGAATTCTTTCCTAATTCAAAAGTGATAAAACGTGAAGTTGCTCCAGACATAGTAGCATTTAGAAACGAGAACATGGCTACTAGTCCTCCTACAACATTATAAATACCATAATCTTCAACACCCAAGATACTTAATACAACTCTTGTTGTATAAAGATATATTCCCATGCTTAGAAGCATGCGAATATACAAAAAGACTGTATTTTTAGCTATTAAGTGATTATCTGCCATTATAATAGAAAATGCTCAAGAGCATAGCCCTTTGAAAGGGCACATTATTGTGCCCTAAACCGAGTTTTGTTAATTAATTAGTTTTGATTTTGACATTGACCTATAGCCAAAGTGATTTTTGCATCCAGATAGAACATCCATGGATCTTTACCGTTCCAATCACACTGTGATAAGTTGCAGCTATTTCAGCACTGGCGTCACTACCGTAATAAAGTGATTATTGCATTGAATAGAGTAAACTTCGAAAAATACTATTTATCAATGCTTCATCATCGTAGCATAAATTGTCACAATATAAACTGTTGTTTTTGAAAAGCGATAGACAATGCGATATTTAGGATGAACCAAAATGCTGTAATACTTCGTCTTTACCGTACTGCGTCTCTTCTCCAAAATCCCTATACGGGGAGAATGAGACAGGAGCATAACCGTTCTTCTGACATCTTCAGAGAAATTCATGGCAGCTTTAGCACCCATATTGCAAGAATACCACGTAGCAATTCTGTCAAACTGACTCTGAGAATGCTTGTGCCACTTTACTTTCAAATTCTCCATTTCGCAAACATGGCAGCTACTTCTTCGTCGGTAGCAAAGCCGCTTGCTTCAGACAATCTGATTTCTTCATCCAACTCTTCTTCGGTGAAACGGCAGGGCATTTCGTCCTCGTTCAGCAATTCCAAGCAACGCTGCAGTTTCTCTTCATCAACAGCAGTGTCAAGAGATTCTATAATCCTATTCTTCAATCCTTGAAGATTAGGAGTGTTATATGCTACCAACGGTTCCGACGCCTCTGTTCTCATGATGTATCTCTATTCTAACGTGTTAACGCAAAGAACGGGATTTTATTTGTAACAAACAAATCTTTTAC
>OHAM01001340.1_pt1 | contig 15687 bp, 16 predicted proteins | sample 1577161 | NCBI WGS metagenome assembly OHAM01 (sample SAMEA3541583, study PRJEB24748) | human gut metagenome | biome: human gut; feature: human-associated habitat; material: faeces | place: China | collected 2012
CGATTTCGAAGAGGATATCCGCCGCTTGGGAGAGGCTCTGGGAAAATATAAGATGTGTGTGAATAAGTGAATAACCCTTAAACCCCAGAAAAAACAAGGGCTTGTCCGAAAAATCCGACTGTATAACTATGTGAAAAAGCTGAGGATTAACCTTGGATAAATTGTGAATTAAATTTTTGAGCCTCTTCAGAAAAAATTTGAAATTCCTTCTGAAAAATAGGTTATCCATAGCTTTAAACATAAATTAAACATCATTTACACAGGTTATCCACGAAATTTTGTTAATAACTCGAAAAAAAGTTGATAACTTTAGTTTGGATTAATTTTCTTCTTAATAGTTTCTATTAAATTACGTGTCTGCTCGTTAGAATCGTACTCATCCGCAATCTTTTTGATTCCATGGATAATGGTGGAATGGTCGCGTCCTCCAAGTAAAGAACCAATGGAATCTAATGGGATATCCGTCATGGTCTTGCACAGATACATGGCAATCTGGCGTGGCCTTGCAATCTCGTTGCTCCGGTTCTTCGAGATCATCTGGTCTAAGGAAATCTGGAAATGTTCCGAAACAACTTCGATGATAAGCTGCGGAGTGATTTCTCTTGGCTTGTCCGGAGTGATAATATTCTGAAGTTCCTTCATGGCGATTTCCATGGTGATGTCTGTTTTTTCCAGATTCGAGTAAGCAAGGAGTTTGTTTAAAGCTCCCTCTAATTCACGGATGTTGGATTTAATGTTATTGGCAATGTAATTTAAAATATCATCGCTTAAAGACATATCATCCGATTCAACTTTCCGGCGGAGGATTGCCATTCGCGTTTCATAATCAGGAGCGCCGATGTCTGCCATTAAGCCCCATTCGAAACGGGAGCGGATTCGTTCTTCCAAAGTTTCCATATCTTTTGGCGGTTTATCGGAAGTTAAAATAATCTGTTTGCCGGCAGAGTGGAGGGCGTTGAACGTATGGAAAAATTCTTCCTGTGTACTTTCCTTTCCTATAATAAACTGAACATCATCGATCATGAGAACATCAATCGTTCTGTACTTTTCACGGAACTTGTTCATCGCGGAGGCGTTACCACTACGGATCGATTCGATAACTTCGTTGGTAAATTCCTCGGAAGTAACGTATAAAACCTTGGCATCCGGATTTCTCTCTAAAATGAAATGTCCGATGGAATGCATCAGGTGGGTTTTACCAAGTCCCGGTCCTCCATAAATATAAAGAGGGTTATAGGCTTCACCCGGAGATTCCGCAACTGCCAGAGAAGCAGACTGCGCAAAACGGTTATTGCTTCCGACAACGAAAGTATCAAAGGTATAATTTGGATTCAGGTTGGAGCGTTTGGAAACTTCTGATTCTGGGGTCCGCTTTGCTTTATTGCCGGAGGTCTTAATGCTCTTTGTCTGCTCCGGTAAAATAAACTGAATTTCATATTCTGTTCCTATAATTTCTGCAATTGCAACTTTTAAAGGAAGATAGTATTTTTTTGAAATATAACTTAAAGTCATCTGTTCGGACGGAACGAGAATATAGAGAGTGTTCCCCTCAACGCCAAAAACTTCCAGAGGTTTGATCCAGGTATCAAAAGAAATATCACTGACATCATGCTCTGTTTTTACTGTTTGTAAAATCTCATCCCATTTTTCCAAAATCTTATCCATTTTATAACTCCGTTTTCTGATAGCACTAAAATACAGCAGTCGTTCTCAACTGCTTCAAAAAAAATCTAAAAAATTCTATATAATGCTATCCTACACTATTTTTGCGGATTTATCAACGTTTAATTGTGGAAGGTCTGGGGATAGGGCGTTGATAAAAAAAGTGGCTATATGGGCATTTTAACGCTTAATGTGAATATGCTAGAAGTTATTGTTAATAATGGAAAAATAGTTATAGACCAGTAAAAATAAGGCTTGTACACATTTATGCACAAGTTATGATGACATTATCAAGAAATTGTCCACAAGTTATCCACAAATTGAGGATAACTTATGTAAACGGCGTAAATACTGGTTTTTTCGTGGAAAAATTTTTCGATTGTGATGTGTATAACCATATACCACATATAGATAAAAATGCATTTCTTCCTTATATATATAGTGGTAAAAAACAAAAATTGATAAAATGTGGAAAACAAAATATTGGCAAAAGCCTTATTTTATGAGATTTTGCTTGACTTTGTCCGATTATTTTGATATAAATAAAAATGATGTTTTGTCGCTATTGAAGTAGACTTATCATAACATTGAGTAAAATAAATGTTTGAATTGTAGAGGAGGTGTATGTGACATGAAGATGACATTTCAACCTAAGAAGAGACAGAGAGCGAAAGTTCACGGATTCAGAAGCAGAATGAGTACTGCAGGCGGAAGAAAAGTATTGGCTGCAAGAAGATTAAAAGGTAGAAAAAAATTATCAGCATAGGCCACATATTTGTGGTCTTTTCTTCTTTTATGATCAATTTTTGGTAAAGGAATATTAGATGAAATATTCAGAATCATTAAAGAAAAACAGAGATTTTCAGAACGTATATAAAAAAGGAAAGTCTTATGCAAATCGTTATTTGGTCATGTACGTTCTGAAAAATGATACAGACAGAAACCGGTTAGGCATATCGGTAAGTAAAAAAGTAGGAAATAGTGTTATAAGACATCATGTAACCCGATTGATCAGAGAAAGTTACCGGCTACAGGAAGACATGTTTAATAGTGGTTTAGACATTGTAGTCATCGCAAGAAATACAGCAAAAGATATTTCATATCATGAAGTGGAAAGTGCTTTGTTACATCTTGGAGGTCTTCATAAAATTTTGAAGTAAAGATTTTAGAAAAGAAGATGGAATCATTTTGAAAAAAACATTGATTGCTTTGATTAAATTTTATAGAAAGTATATTTCTCCGATGAAAACAACAAAATGTCCATACTACCCAACCTGTTCCACCTATGGGTTAGAGGCTGTCGAAAAGTATGGAGCTGTCAAAGGTGGGGCGTTAGCGCTTTGGAGAATTATAAGATGTAATCCTTTTTCAAAAGGCGGATATGATCCCGTTCCATAATTGGAGGTATTTTCAGTGTCAGAGATGTTATTAACAGCATACAATGGTGCCATTCTTGGACCAATTGCAAAATTACTTGGCTGGATAATGAATGGCATGTATATTTTAATGGAAAAAGTTGGAATTACCAACGTTGGACTTTCTATTATTTTATTTACCATTGTTATTTATGCTTTAATGTTCCCATTGACTTACAAACAGCAGAAGTTTTCGAAGTTATCCCAGAAGATGAACCCGGAGCTTCAGGCGGTCCAGAAAAAGTATAAGGATAAAAAAGATACAGTATCCATGCAGAATATGCAGGCAGAGACACAGCAAATCTACGAGAAGTATGGTGTTTCACCGACAGGCAGCTGTGTGCAGATGTTAATCCAGATGCCTTTACTGTTAGCTTTGTACCGTGTGTTTATGAATGTTCCTGCCTATATCAGTAGTGTGAAGGATGTTTATCTTGATCTGGTTGATAAGATCATGGCAACAAGCGGCTATCAGGATATTATGACAAACCTGATGAGCACATTAAAATTGAACACAGTACAGGTTGATTTTACGGCAACAGATACAACAACCTTACAGAATTATGTAGTAGATGTTTTATCAAAAATGAGTTCTACCGGATGGGATTCCTTAAGAGAGTCATTCCCGGCGCTCACAGATTCTATTGATTCTACATATGGTGTAGTTTCTCATGTAAACAACTTTATAGGATTAAATATTTCGGATACCCCATTTCAGATCATCAAAGCTGCATTTGCAGGTGGAAGTATTCTGATGGCAGTTCTTGCATTGCTGATCCCTGTGATTTCTTATTTGACACAGGTTTTAAATATCAAGTTAATGCCAACGGCTGCAACAGCAGGCGGAGATAATGACCAGATGGCTCAGCAGATGAAGATGATGAACCGTACCATGCCATTATTCTCACTGGTAATGTGTTTTACTGTTCCGGTCGGTCTCGGTATCTACTGGATCGCAAGTGCGGTTGTAAGAAGTATCCAGCAGTTCTTCTTAAATAAACATTTTGATAAGATTGATCTGGATGATATTATTGCAAAGAATCAGGAAAAAGCAAAGAAAAAACGTGAGAAAATGGGAATCTCCGAAAACCAGATTTCCAATGCTGCACGTATGAACACAAGACAGGTTACAGCAAGTTCCAAGAGTTCCGTTAAGACAACGGCAGAGAAAGAACTTGAGCTTGAGAAGGCAAATGCATTGAAAGCGAATGCAAAACCTGAAAGTATGGCTGCAAAAGCAAACCTGGTCCGTGAATTTAACGAGAGAAATAATAAGAAAAACTAACAGATTATTTTTCAAAAACGTGTTGGTAAGATAACGTATATGTGGAGGTTATTGTTATGGAGTATATTGAAGTATCAGCAAGAACAGTCGATGATGCTATCACAGAAGCCCTTGTAAAACTTGGAGCTACCAGTGATCAGATTGAATATGAAGTAATCGAAAAAGGAAGCACAGGATTTTTAGGAATCGCAAGAAAAGATGCTGTGATCAAAGTACGTAAGAAATATTCTGTAGAAGGCGATATTATAGAATTTTTACAGAAAATCTTTGCTGCCATGGATCTGAAAGTTGAGATCATTATTGAAAAAGCAGAAGATGGTAATACTTACAACGTAGAACTGAAGGGAGATGACATGGGTATCCTCATTGGTAAAAGAGGACAGACTCTCGATTCCCTGCAGTATCTTGCAAACCTTGCAGTGAATAAAAATTCTGAGGAATACATTAAAGTTAAGATTGATACAGAAGATTACCGCAAGAGAAGAAAAGAGACATTGGAGAATCTTGCAAAGAACATTGCTTATAAAGTTAAGAGAACAAAACGTCCTGTTTCTTTAGAGCCAATGAATCCTTTCGAGAGAAGAGTTATTCATTCTGCATTACAGAATGATAAATTTGTAACAACACACAGTGAAGGTGAAGAGCCATATAGACATGTTGTTGTTACTTTAAAAAGAGATAGAGAAAGATAAATTCAAGTATAGAATTTAAAAGACCAGAAGCTGCACGTTACAAAGCTTTATGAAAATGCCGGAAATGATATGGCAGGTTCTTATGAAGTTTTGCGGCGTGCAGTTTCGTGCATTAAAGTATTTGAAAAAAGCAGCCAGACTTTTTTCAGAGTTGTTTTAGAAAAAAAGAGGAAGAAATGATATGAGAACGGATACAATTGCTGCAATTGCAACCGCAATGTCAAGTTCAGGAATTGGAATTGTAAGAATTAGCGGAGATGAGGCAGTAGCTATAACAGACCAGATTTTTGAAATGAAAAATCAGAAAAAATTAGCAGACATGCCGACACATACCATTCATTATGGACACATTCATGATGATGATGAAGTGATTGATGAAGTTATGGTTCTGCTGATGCGTGGACCAAAAAGTTATACAAGAGAAGATACTGTCGAGATAGACTGTCATGGCGGCGTTTATGTCATGAAACGGATTTTAGAAACTGTGATCAAATACGGAGCACGTCCTGCCGAGCCGGGTGAGTTTACAAAGCGCGCATTTTTAAATGGCAGAATTGATCTGTCACAGGCAGAATCAGTCATTGATGTTATTAATTCCAAGAATGAATTTGCATTAAAAAGTTCGTTGAGCCAGCTTTCCGGTTCTGTTTCAGAAAAAATTAAAGAAATCCGCGGAACTGTTTTACATGAGATTGCATTTATCGAAAGTGCATTAGATGATCCGGAACATATCAGTCTGGAAGGATATCCGGAGCAGCTTTCCGTTACAGTATCTGAAGTGATCAAGAAAATTGAAAAATTACTTGCAAACAGTGATAATGGAAAAATATTAAAGGAAGGTATTTCTACGGTTATTGTTGGAAAACCAAATGCCGGAAAATCTTCTCTTTTAAATTCTCTGGTTGGAGAAGAGAAGGCAATCGTTACAGATATTGCGGGAACAACACGGGATGTTCTGGAAGAGCAGATTAATTTAAACGGTATTATATTGAACATTATAGATACCGCCGGAATCCGCGATACAGAAGATGTCGTGGAAAAAATCGGTGTGGAACGTGCCAAGAAATATTTGAATGATGCGGATCTTGCTATTTATGTGGTTGATACATCCACTGCGTTAGATGAGAATGATTATGAAATCATGGAACTGTTAAAAGACAGACATGCTATCATTTTGTTAAATAAATCAGATCTGACTCCGGTTACAACTGTGAGTGATATCAAAAAACATCTGGATAAAAAAATGATCGCGATTTCTGCAAAAGAGCAGACGGGAATTGATGACTTGGCAGACACGATCAAGGAAATGTTTTTCTCCGGAGAAGTCACATTCAATGATGAAATTTATATTACAAATGTAAGGCATAAAACATCTTTACAGGAAGCTTTAAGAAGTTTACATTTAGTATTGCAGAGTATTGCAGATGATATGCCGGAAGATTTTTATTCGATTGATCTGATGAATGCTTATGAAGAACTTGGAAACATTATCGGGGAATCCGTGGAGGATGATCTGGTAAATGAAATCTTCAGCAAATTCTGTATGGGTAAATAAATTACTATATGAAAATTGTGAAGAATTAAAAAGTTTTGATAATTATCTATATTATTAATATTAATGAGGATAGAAAAATGGAAGAAAAGAAGATTCCGTATGTAGAAGAAGAATATGATGTGGTTGTAGTCGGAGCCGGACATGCCGGATGTGAGGCTGCATTGGCGTGTGCGAGGCTAGGGCTGGAAACGATTATTTTTACAGTGAGTGTCGATAGCATTGCGATGATGCCATGCAACCCGAATATCGGTGGAAGTTCCAAAGGTCATCTCGTGAGAGAGATTGATGCACTTGGCGGAGAAATGGGAAAAAATATCGACAAAACTTTCATTCAGTCTAAGATGTTAAATAAATCCAAAGGTCCGGCTGTTCATTCCCTGCGTGCGCAGGCTGATAAAATGAATTACAGCATGGAGATGCGGAAAACACTTCAGAATACGGATCATCTTACCATTCGTCAGGCAGAAGTTTCTGAGATTCTTACCGATACGATCACGCAGGAAAATGGAAAAGAAATCCAGAAGATGACAGGTGTGAAAACTTTTTCCGGTGCTGTTTATAAATGTAAAGCGGTTGTATTATGTACCGGAACTTATCTTCGTGCAAGATGTCTTACCGGTGAGATGATTACATATACCGGTCCAAATGGTCTGCAGGCAGCAAATCATCTGACCGATTCTCTGAAGGCGCACGGAATTGAGATGTTCCGTTTTAAAACAGGAACACCTGCAAGAATTGATAAGCGTTCGGTTGATTTTTCTAAAATGCAGGAGCAAAAAGGAGATGAGCGTGTTGTTCCATTTTCTTTTACGACCAATCCGGAAGATGTTCAGATTGATCAGGTTTCCTGCTGGCTGACTTATACGAATGAGAAAACACATGAGATCATCCGGAATAATTTAGATCGTTCTCCGATTTATGCTGGAATTATTGAAGGTACAGGACCAAGATATTGTCCTTCCATTGAAGATAAAGTTGTAAAATTTGCAGACAAAGACAGACATCAGATTTTTATTGAGCCGGAAGGACTTAATACGAATGAGATGTATGTTGGCGGAATGTCATCCTCTTTACCGGAAGATGTGCAGCACGAAATGTATCGGACTTTGCCGGGATTAGAACATGTAAAAATTGTCCGCAATGCTTATGCGATTGAATACGACTGCATCAATCCGAATCAGTTGTATGCAACTCTGGAATTTAAAAATATCAAAGGTCTTTTTTCCGGCGGACAGTTTAATGGAAGCAGTGGTTATGAGGAAGCAGCCTGTCAGGGATTAGTTGCTGGAATCAATGCATCCATGAGTATTCTCGGAAAAGAGCCGTTGGTGCTGGATCGTTCCGAAGCTTATATTGGAGTTTTGATTGATGATCTTGTAACAAAAGAAAATCATGAGCCTTATCGAATGATGACTTCTCGCGCGGAGTATCGTTTACTGCTTCGGCAGGATAATGCGGATCTTCGTCTTTCAAAAAAAGGATATGAGATTGGATTGATTTCCCAAGAGCGTTATGACTGGGTTTGCAAAAAAGAAGTTCTGATTAAAGAGGAAATTGAACGTGTTGCAGGAGTGAAAGTTGGAGCTAATAAAGAGGTTCAGGCTCTTTTGGAAAGTTACGGAAGTATTCCACTTAATACAGGAACAACTTTGACAGAATTGATCCGTCGTCCTGAACTTGATTATGAAAAATTAGCGCCAATTGATAAAGACAGACCTGATCTTCCTTATGATGTTGTAGAACAGGTTAACATAAATATAAAGTATGACGGATATATCGTGCGTCAGATCAAGCAGGTAGAACATTATAAGAAGTTGGAAAATAAAAAAATTCCAGAAGATTTTGATTATGATGAAGTGCCAAGTCTTCGTATCGAAGCAAGACAGAAGCTGAAACTCTATAAACCGTTGTCAATTGGTCAGGCTTCCCGAATCTCCGGAGTTTCGCCGGCGGACATTTCTGTGCTGCTGGTTTATATGGAACAGATGAGACATCAGGGGAAGGATTTATAAGGAAAATAGTAATGGCATATAATTTAGAAAAATTTTTAAAAGGTTTGGAAGAACTTCATATAGAACTCAGCGAAAATCAGATTCAGCAATTCATACGATATTATGAAATGCTTGTGGAAAAAAATAAGGTCATGAATCTGACTGCAATTACAGAATTTGACGAAGTGATTGAAAAACATTTTTTAGACAGCCTCTCCCTGATCAAAGTATATGATCTTACAAAAGAAGTTTGTGTTATGGATATGGGAACCGGAGCAGGTTTTCCGGGTATTCCACTCAAAATTGCTTTTCCAAATCTGAAAGTTACATTGGCTGATTCACTGAATAAAAGAATCCTTTTTTTACAGGAAGTGATTGACGAACTTGGTTTAAGTGATATCAAGGCGATTCATGCGAGAGCAGAAGAACTTGGAAAAAATAAAGAGTATCGTGAAAAATTTGACCTGGTAGTTTCCAGAGCTGTCGCGAATCTTTCTTCTCTCGAAGAATATTGTGTTCCTTTTGTAAAATTAGGTGGAAACTTTATTTCTTACAAATCCGGTGAGATTGAGGAAGAAGTGGCAAATGCAAAAAATGCAACATTTTTGCTTGGCGGAAAAATGAAAGAAGTCTATAAATTTGATCTGTATGAGCAGAAACGTTCCTTTGTTGTGATTGAGAAAGTGAAGGGTACGCCAAAAACTTATCCAAGAAAAGCCGGAACACCGACAAAGACACCTTTGTAAAATGGATGTTCACTGATGGATATCATCATTTGATGATAAATCACTGCATGAAGAAACTCCTGTCTTTTTCATGATGCAATAACATGTTGAAATGTAATAAATGTTTTCACAGTTTATCATGCATCATTTGGAAGGCAGGAGTTTTTGTAATCTAATTCTTAAATGATCTTATTTTAAAAACATGTCAATTGTTTCCACAACTTTATCGGCAACTTCCAGCTGAGGATATTTTTTACAGTTGGATAGATATACGATTTCATTTCTGGAGTTTGTCTTTTTATAAGAATCAGCAATTGCGATAGCATCTTTCATGTTTCGGCTTTCAATCACATAAATTGGTGTTTCTAATTTTTTCAGAGCATGTTCGATACTGTTCTTTGTGTAATTTGCCTCCATGCTTGCCATTAAATATTTACCATGACTGAAATTCATGTGGGCTGCTTCATAATATGCGTCAATCAATTTGGAAGAAACCAGCTGTGGTCTTGCATAATACTCCTCACGGAAATTCTTTGTGATGCAGGAGTTGCTTACCCGGATGTTGTAAAGGAAGGTTCCGAGGATTGGAAGTTCCATTAATGTTTTTTTCACGGATGCATATTTATCGGTTGTAATATGAAGCTCTTTCAAAGAGGTCGGATTGATCGCAATAATAGAATTTGCAAGATCTTTATTCATATTGCATGCTAGTGTTACAAATGAAATAGATTCATTTGATGCAACAATATCTGGTTTTTCTCCAATCACATTTTTGATAAAATCAGTTATAAGCTGAACATATAAATAATTGGTGTAAGTTAAGTATGGTTTTGCCGAGCGTCCGCATCCGAGCAAATCCAGTGTATAGACAGTGTGATTTTTTTCCAGCTTTCGAATTACTTTGCACCATTCGTAAGAAGAACTTACCGGATCAAGATCATGAATCAGCAATAACGGACTCCCTGATCCTCGTCTGGTATAATAAATCTGTCCATTTTTCCAATCATAAAAATTGCCGTTTTCGGATTTTAAAATATTCTTAATATCGGCTGTCATATTAATAAATCTGTTAACAAAATGGATTGTTCCAGCGGCAAGAGCTGTCAGCAGAAAAAAATGTTTGATATTCTTTTTCATAAGAACCTCCTCATTTATTTTATGATCATTAAAAAATGCATTTGATATAATTTGAAAAATTGTTTTACCATTTCATAATCATAAATGTTTATTTAATAATATTATATCCGCTTTTTATAACATATACAAATTAATTTTTGAAAAATCATTCATTTTTTTAACATATTTTGAAAATTTATTTTATCTACAAAATGAAACAACTATAACTGTAGTATAATTGTTTTTAAAATAATGATATGATATAATAAAGACTGCCGAGCGACGAATGCCCGTCAGCCAGAATAGCAGCTTTATTGATGATTACTCAAAAGTAAAGGAAAAAGTGATTATGGTTATAGAATATTTACAGCAAATAAAAGATTCTTATATTGAAGAAAAATATGCATTGGAAAAACAGTTAAGTTTATTAGAAATTCAATTAAAAGAAAATATTGGGATGATACAAATGTTGGAGGAAACAAATGATTCATGCTATGAATTGTTTACACCCAGAAATGTTAATTCAAAAAATAAAGCTAAAATTAATGAACTGATGGAAGAACAGAAAGGTATCAATGAGTCTATAGAAAATTTGAAAATTTCTATCAAAGAATATTCCGACAAGATCGAACAATTAGATCAGATAGTGAAAGAAGAAAATCGAGAGATGGAAATTGTCCGGGAATATACGGAAGCAATGACACAACAGAATATAGTAAGTGACTATGAAGAAATAGAATCATCGGAAGATAATTTACTTGATGGTATGAAGGATATTTTGAACCGAGTGGAGTTGTGCAGCCGGTTGATTGATATTGATCCAATTCGATGTAGATTAGAATTAAGTTCTATTATGAAAATTCTTACTGATCTGATTGAAGAAAAAGATGAATCGGATTTTTGAAATATATTTTCTAAAAGAGACACTTTTCCAAATTAGAATAAATTCATAAATCTATTAGGTAGATAAATTATATATAAAGGAAAAACACATATGAGTAACAAAATATATAAGAGTAAGATGAAAGACGAAAATAGATTACTTGGAAAATTTGTGAATATATCATTAATCGCATTATCAATTATCTTTGTATTATTATTTTTGAAAATAATAGTGACAGAAATATCATTTCATAAAATGATCGATGGAATGGTTGAGGGGATTGATTATTACATTGAAGATATAATAATAACAAATAAAGAAACAGTAGAGGACTATTATGGTTCGGAATCAGGAACAACGAATTATTTCTTTTACTATGGACATGATACTGATAAGCGGATGCAAGTAAATAAAAAGGTGTATTCTCAATACAATGTAGGAGATATGTTTCAAGCTTATACAAAAGATCATTATTATTATGGAGCAACAATTAATTCAGTTTTGCCAAAAACTCGGTATAAAAACAATGAATTAAGTAAAGCCGGTATCGTAACAATCGGTTGCCTAATACTATTGCTGCTTATATATAAATGGATTGATAATTTAGGAAAAAAGACAAACAATAAATAGCCAAGACTGTAAAATGTTTCACGTGAAACATTTTACGGTCTATTTTATATTTTAACAATATTTAGTGGGTTCTTATAATATGAAATACTATAGTTTGAAGTGACACAATAAAAATATGAATGTTTCACGTGAAACATTTTTGGATAATTAATCATAGCATTTGAAATATAGAAGTGTTATAATATACAACGTAGAAAAAAATAACGAAAATATCTGCTTATAAAATAGTAAATTATCCGGCTATTATGGAATGAAAATTGATCATATCATGTACAAAGGCAGCACATGATTCACAGAACAGTATTTATATTATTATAAAGAAATATAATAGCTAATAACAGAACTATGGGAAAGGAAAATATAATGGGTAGAATTATAGCAGTAGCAAACCAAAAGGGTGGTGTTGGTAAGACAACAACAGCAATTAATCTGGCTGCTTGTCTTGCGGAAGCAGGAAAAAAAGTATTAACAATTGACCTTGATCCACAGGGAAATATGACAAGTGGACTTGGAGTAGATAAAAATGAAGTGGAAAATACCGTTTATGAGTTAATGCTTGATGAATGTTCCATTAAAGAAAGTATGACGGATACAGTTATAGACGGAATGAAAATAATTCCATCAAATGTGAATCTTGCCGGAGCTGAAATCGAATTATTAGGTATTCCAGAAAAGGAATACATATTAAGAAATGCTGTTGATTATATCAAAGAAGATTATGATTTTATTGTAATTGATTGTCCGCCATCTTTAAATATGCTGACAATTAACGCAATGACAACTGCAAACTCTGTCCTGGTTCCAATTCAATGTGAATATTATGCGCTGGAAGGATTGAGCCAGTTAATGCATACTATTGATCTTGTACAACAGAGATTAAATCCAAATCTTTTGATTGAAGGAGTTGTCTTTACAATGTATGATGTGCGTACAAATCTTTCCAATCAGGTAGTTGAAAATGTAAGAAATAATTTAGACGCAAAAATATATGATACACTGATACCAAGAAATATTCGTCTGGCAGAGGCACCATCTTATGGACTGCCAATTAATTTATATGATTCTAAATCTGCCGGAGCAGAAAGTTACCGTTTACTTGCAAAAGAAGTAATAGATAGAAAGGATATTTAAAACATGGCAACCGCAAAGAAAAATGGATTAGGCAAGGGACTTGATTCACTTATTACTAATAAAGTAAATACTACAAAAACAACAGCAACAACAAAACCAGCTACTAAAAAAGATGAAAAAGTAGTGGAAGGTGTACTTGTTAATATCAATAAAGTAGAGCCAAACAGAGAACAGCCAAGAAAAAATTTTGATGAGGATGCACTTTTGGAATTAGCAGAGTCCATCAAACAGTTTGGAGTTTTACAACCATTACTTGTACAACAGAAAGATGATTACTATGAAATTATTGCGGGTGAAAGAAGATGGAGAGCTGCCAAGCTTGCTAATTTAAAAGAAGTTCCTGTTATTATTAAAAAGTTGACAGAACAGGAAGTTGTAGAAATTTCACTTATTGAAAATATCCAGCGTGAAAACTTAAATCCAATTGAAGAGGCAATTGCATATAAAAGACTTTTAACAGAATTCAATTTAAAACAGGATGAAGTTGCGGAACGTGTATCTAAGAGCAGAACAGCAGTAACAAACTCCATGCGTTTATTGAAATTAAATGAAAAAGTTCAACAGATGGTCATTGATGATATGATTTCTACCGGTCATGCAAGAGCATTACTTGGTATTGATGATCTGGAAAAACAGTACACAATTGCCCAGCAGATATTTGATGAAAAATTAAGTGTACGGGAGACAGAAAAATTAGTCAAAAAAATTCAGCAGGAAAAAAATCAGAAAGATACAGAAAAAAATAAAAAAGTAGATCCAAAATTAGAAGCAATCTGTCATGACCTGGAAGAGAAGATGAAAGGAATTTTAGGAACAAAGGTTGCTATTAATCAGAAGGATAACAAAAAAGGAAAAATCGAAATTGAATATTATTCCATGGATGAACTGGATCGCATTATGGATTTGTTCAGAACCATTGAAAAATAATAGAGTATTTTTATAAAAATCGATTCAATAAAAATAAGTTCGTTATATAAAATAGCAGAAGGAGAAAAAATGATTTCACAGTATTTAGGATTTGATTCGGATTATATTATCATTGGACTGGCAGCACTTGTTTTAATACTTATTATTTTAATGATTATAAATGTAGTTCAAATGAGTAAATTAAAAAAGAGTTATAAGATTTTTATGAAAGGAAAAAATGCAAAAAACTTAGAGGATACACTTATTAAAAGGTTAAATCAGGTAGATGATCTGATAAATGCAAATTCCGCAAACGAAAAAAATATAAAAACCTTATTCCAGAACATGCAGAGAACATATCAGAAAATGGGACTTGTAAAATATGATGCATTTAATGAGATGGGTGGCAAGCTGAGTTTTTCTCTGGCAATGCTTGATGTGAAAAATAATGGATTTATCATTAATGCGATGCACACAAGAGAGGGCTGTTATACTTATATTAAAGAAATCATTGATGGAAATTCAGTGATTGTCTTATCCGGTGAAGAACAGGAAGCATTAAACAACGCAATGGGTGAAAATGGCATTGCAAAATAGAAAGACATATTATATAATAAAGTCCGTCTTGTAAACGATAAAACTGGTTTACATAATTTAAAAAAACAAATTGGAAAGGAGGATAGTAGTATGCACAAATTTTTAAGAGCAGTCGGTTTTTCAAAAATCACAAAAGAAGAAATGAATAATATTTTTCAAAAAATAATAGAGAGACCAATGACGCAGAAAGTTGCAGAGGATTCCGAAGGTAATGAGTTTGCAGAACTCTCTATCGAGTTTGGCGATTTCTTTGGACTGTCTTTGAGAGGAACATTTAATGAGAATGATTCTTTTGAGATGAGCTACTACTATCCTTATTTTTGTGGTAATAAAATTTCAACAACAGAACAGATTGATATTGAAAAACATGCGGAAAAAGAGTCTTATGCCGGAATCTGTGATGAAGTAAGACTTGGCGTTACATTGATTTTTTACTTGCAGAATGTGGCGGATTATCTTGCTGTGAAAAATAATAAATTTTACATGAATCAGGCAAACGGAACAGTGCTTGCTGCACTTTCTACAGAAGGAAAAATTTTACTTCCTATTAATAAAGATGAACATAATCAGAAGCTGACAGAACAGACTATGAACGAAAGAAATGGATTAATCGCTGCAGCCAGAAAGGGAGATGAAGATGCTATCGAGAATCTGACTTTGGAAGATATCGACACTTATTCCCTTCTTTCAAGACGTGTACAGCATGAAGACATTTTGAGTATTGTGGATTCTTACTTTATGCCTTATGGAATTGAAAGTGATCAGTATTCCATTCTTGGTGAAATCATGGATTGCAGGCTATTGCAAAATTCGTATACAGAAGAAAATGTTTATGCGATAGATATCAAATGTAATGATGTAGAATTTCCAATCTGCATCAATCAGAAAGATCTGATTGGTGAACCAGCAGTTGGAAGAAGGTTCAAAGGAAACATCTGGTTACAGGGAAGTATTAATTACAGAGATTAGTGATTCTTACAAAATCACTAATCTGATGAAAGAAAAAGATTGAACTTCTCTGATAGTTGGAATATAATAAACAAGTATCTGTTCTCATAGTTAAATGGATATAACAAGTGCCTCCTAAGCACTAGTTGTG
>OHAM01001359.1_pt1 | contig 15520 bp, 20 predicted proteins | sample 1577161 | NCBI WGS metagenome assembly OHAM01 (sample SAMEA3541583, study PRJEB24748) | human gut metagenome | biome: human gut; feature: human-associated habitat; material: faeces | place: China | collected 2012
CATGGCTTCCCGAATGAGCCATTTCACCATGACCGAACAAGTGTCGGCAGGATGTGTGCAGCTCGTCTACTCAGATAAGAGAACGGGAGCAGGTATTGTCTATAGTTTCTCTCTTGACAGGGCACTTTACTCTGTCATTGACACGGAACCTATTTCAAAAATGGACACAATCCTTCGTTCATTGCAGCAGAGCTATGAGATTGTTTCAGAACAATCTGGAGTTTATTTGTTTTCGACAACGGACAAATCAACGGCAATAAGTATTATGCCGGTGAACAAGGATTTTGTCTATGTAAATTATGACTTTATCTCTCGATAAATGTATCATAAAACTTGGATGCCACCATTAGGAATTACCTGATGGTGGCTTTTCTCTGAGAGTACAGCAAGGTTTCTCCTTGGAAGTTACCAGTTATAAGTTAAATATCTTTCCTCTATTTTTGTGAAGAGCACATAAAACGTGAGCGTATCATCCTTATATATGTTCTTTTAAAAATACACGACCGCTAAGTTGCTCGTTTACAGATTGACATATACTTCTTGTTCCTATAGATTTTGGTTCCATCTATTCTGCTTCTCTTATAGCCATGGATTGGTAATGCTTGTCCTTTGCATCATGTTCCTCCTACTGCATACCTCTGCATACAGTTGCTTCCTCTGGCACTCATTGGTATATTCCATCGTTCCGTGTTGCCACATTCTTAAATGAGGTGTGGCTTTCGTGTCTTTCTTTGGGCTTGCTATTCTTGGAGCATTACCTCTTGCTTGAACTTTTAATGTATTGCCATCCTTTGCTCGAACCTCTGCTGTATTTTCTTGTCACCTTTTCGATTTGAATTTTCTGAACGAAGTTCCCACACTTAGTTTTTCCGCTGCGAAGTTAGTACAAGCCACATTGCTGCAAGTACCAGATGCCCTATTCTCAGAATTATTTCAAAAACTTTTTCGTCTGATACTCATCCATAAAACTTTTTTTGCCTGAAGGTGAAATAATTTGATAATTCCTTGCTTCTCATGTTTCCCTTGCCAACTCTGGGGGCATCGTAAAAAATAAATGTTTCACTTCTAAAAATTCAAATTATGAAAAAGATGGAAAATACTTTCGCAGTAACAGGTTTCGTTGGTAAGGATGCTAGCATCCATCAGTTCTCAACCGCAAGCGTAGCTCGCTTCTCACTGGCTATCAGCCGAATCGAGAAGAACGGTGAAGAAAACACACGCACCTCAGCCTTCATGAATGTAGAGGCATGGCGCAAGAACGAGAACACCTCGTCATTCGACCGCTTGGTCAAGGGAGCACTCCTTACTGTAGAGGGCTACTTTAAGCCAGAGGAATGGCAGGATGCAGAAGGTGTCAAGCATAGCCGAGTAATACTCGTGGCAACCAAGTTCTATGAAGCAGAATAGAAGGAGGAAACTCCAGTATCTCAGAGAACTAAGACCAAGAAGGATAAGTAAATCCTCCTCTTTATAACGAGCGACCTTCGGGTCGCTTTTTTGGTACTTTTGAGTTTTTTCCTTGTAAAAAGGTTAAAAAGAAAGCAAAAATCAGATTTTCTTCAAACTAATTGATGGATTTTGAAAAGAAATGAGTATTTTTGCATTTATAAATATAAGTAGAATGTAATATAAAGCAGTATTATTCGTCTAACTTATATTATAGTATAAATTAAAATAACAAGTTATGATTGATTATTACGAGTATTCTATACCAGAATTGGTAAAACTTCTTGGTGCAAGATTCAAGGATTACCGCCTGCGTAGCAATATGACGCAGAAAGAGGTATCTGAACAATCGGGTATAACAATCACTACCATTCATAAGTTTGAGAATGGTTCATCGGGCAATGTGTCGCTCGGCACCTTCCTTTTGCTGCTGAAGGCAATCGGTCAGATAGATGCACTTGACGAACTGATGCCGGATTTACCGCCATCTGCATACCTTGTGAAGGAAGAAAAGAAAGTTCAACGAATTAGACATAAGAAGTCATGATAGCAAGTTCTTTGAAAATAATGCTTTGGGACAAGGAAATCGGTCGCTTGTCCTGGGATGCAAGGAGAGGTGTTTCGTTTTTCGAGTATAATCCAGTTTTTCTTGGCGGAATACTTGATCCGTTCCCACTTGTGGCTTCTGTCAAGTCACCTGCCAGCCGACGTCCTATCATGGGTGACAGGGAAACTAAGCTTTATCGCAAACTGCCTCCTTTTCTTGCAGACTCTTTGCCTGACGCTTGGGGTAACCAGGTGTTTGAGTGCTGGCGCATACAAAATGGCATTCGCAATCAGGAAATTACTCCGCTTGAAATTCTGTCGTTTATAGGTAAGCGAGGTATGGGAGCTTTGGAGTTTATCCCCGAATCCTCTGGCATCAGAAAGTCGGAAAAGCTGAATATGAAAGCATTGACAGATTTGGCCCAGAGAATATTCGTTGAGCGTGAGAATGTAAGACTTATGCCAGACGAATCGCTGACCATGCAGTCGTTGATAGCTGTCGGAACATCAGCTGGCGGTCGCCAACCTAAGGCAATCATAGCGATAAATCCAGAAACGGGAGAAATCAGAAGTGGACAGATTGCCGGTCACAAGGGCTTTGATTATTGCATACTGAAGTTTGGCGATGCGGAACGCTCGTCAGCCGAATTGGAAATGGCTTACTATAAAATGGCCATGGCTGCAGGTATAAACATGATGCCTTGCAAGATTATAGAGGTGGAAGGCCAGAAGCATTTCATTACACATCGTTTTGATCGTGATGAAGAACGCAAATTGCACATGCAGACATTGGCAGCTCTATATCCTGATGCTGACAGCTATGAAAAGTTGCTGATGGTTTGTCGCAAGATGCGCCTACCGGAAAGCACCCAGGATGAAGTCTTTCGCAGAATGGTATTCAATATTCTTGCCAACAATACTGATGATCACAATAAGAACTTCTCGTTCCTGATGGACGAAAGTGGTCAATGGCAACTTTCTCCGGCATACGATATGACCTATATCTTCAATGTCGGTGGTTTCCTTCCTGAGAAAATGCATTGTCTGATGATGCAGGGTAAATTTCAAGGTCATACCCTTGAAGATGCTTTGGCTCTTGGCAAAGATAATGGTATCAGAAAGGCAGAAACCATCATAAATGAGGTTGCTTCTGCCATTGGCCAATTCAGGCACTTTGCAGAAGAATGCGAAGTTGGTCAACGTTGGATAGGTGCTGTAGAAACTACCCTTAACAATCATCTGGCAGAGTGGGGATTGTTAGAACAAAGAAAGAATGTTTCGTTCAGAATTGGTGATACTATTTTTGAGAATGTGCGTGTAGAAAAGGCGTACAAAGGTAACTATCACCTTTTATGTGAAGTAGAAGGAAAAGAACGCAAATTCGTGATTACCAACAAGAAAGAAGAATATGCATTGATTGATAAGGTAGGTATTGATAATTTAACTGATAAACAGCTGTGTTCGTTGGTCGAAACCTTCTTTGTAAGGTAACAGACTTCGGATTTTTTAGTAATAATTGCCATTTATGTGTCGAAATATTCATATTGGATATCCGCATACAAAAATGGCAATTATTGTTTGATTCTACTAAAACTTATATTTTTTTTGATTTTTTTTCTTGCTACGAAAAAAGATTGCATTCTCCATTCCTACCTTTGCATCGTCAAAACAAAGATAGTGAAAGTCGAAGACATATCACCAAACTTGCTTGGGTGTTTTGCTGAGATTACAGCCTATCTTGTGTAAAGGAAGTATGGGTGAGCGGCTTAAACCAGCACACTGCTAACGTGCCGAACCGAAAGGTTCCGAAGGTTCGAATCCTTCTGCTTCCGCACTTTGGCTCGTTAGCTCAGTTGGATCAGAGCACGACGCTACGAACGTCGGTGTCGGGAGTTCGAGTCTCTCACGAGTCACAACATTGGAGGTTTGGCAGAGTTGGTCTATTGCACCGGTCTTGAAAACCGGCAGACGGCAACGTCTCAAAGGTTCGAATCCTTTAGCCTCCGCAAACTTGCCCTATCGCATAACGGTAGTGCGGCAGATTCTGGATCTGCAAGTGGTGGTTCGATTCCATCTGGGGCAACATCAGTAAGGAGCTTTGGCAGACTTGGTGTATGTGCGGGACTGAAAATCCCGAAAACGTGGTTCGACTCCACGAGGCTCCACTTAAAAAATCGGGAGTGCTCCAATGGCAACGAGGGTGGACTGGAGTTCCTTGAGCTTGCGAAAAAATCCGCTGTCTGATGACTTCGTAGGTTCGAGTCCTACCTCCCGAACTTAACTTGCCCTATGGTATAATGGTAGCACAACAGGTTTTGGTCCTGTTAGCGAAGGTTCGATTCCTTTTGGGGCGACAAGTTAAAAAACAACTTCATGGTGTAATTGGTAGCACGCCAGATTTCGGTTCTGGAGGTGGTGGTTCGAATCCATCTGGAGTTTATATGGAGTTTGTAGCTCAGTTGGTAGAGTGCCAGGTTGTGGCTCTGGTGGTCGTGGGTTCGATCCCCATCAAACTCCCAAAGGCTTCAATAGCACAGTGGTAGTGCAGCTCACTTGTAATGAGCAGGTCGTAGGTTCGAATCCTACTTGAAGCTCCACATAAGAAAGGCTTCTCTTCAGACAATTTTGCTTGAAAAGAAGCCTTTCAGTTTTCTTGTAAGACGATGTTTCGTTGATGTTCGTTCATAATTCCATCCTTTATCCTTACACGAAGTTCAGAATAGATTTGAGCCTGTCCTGTACCTTGTTTAGCACCTGGATGGTGTCTTCGTTATTCTTATCCTTCTTGTTTTCAAGAAGAATAATAGCTTTCTTTATCAGCTTGCAGTCCTCTATGGATAAAGGCATTTCAGTGATAGAATATTCTGGATCAGCGTATCTGTAGTATATTCTATCATAAACTTCGATAGGAGCATTATAGCCCAGTTTGTCAGATCTCATAATCTGTATGTCCATCTGAACAGTTCTGGCGCATACTCCTTTGGTGATTCCCTCCATGTCGTAGAGTGCATCGCTACATGCCTCCACAAGATCATCGAGAGTCCATCTTCTATATCTGTTTCTCAAACAGTTGTCTATAGTTTTGTACCTTATTAAGGCATTCTTATTTGCTGGCATAGTTCTTTCATTTAAACGTAAAAAATGGTTGGATTTCATCCAACTTTTTCTCGTCATGTCAGAGCTGAAGCCAAGCATTTGGCTAAAAAGAAAAAGTTGGATTCTCCCGGCAAGGAAACTCCAACTCTTCAATATTATCTGTGTTCTCTGTGGGGCACGCTGTTATGATACCCGATAGAAATAACTATGCGAATAATGATGTGGAAATCCTATACCGGCTGTATCTGATGTACTTGATGTATGTACATAACTATTCCGTTCAAAGCTTCGATAACTCTGAACGAATGATTGTGATGTTATGTGCATATAAAGTCTCATTCCGTATAGGATTTTTCTTGTTTCTTTTATTTCTTTGTCTAATTTGCGTGCAAAGGTACAAAAATGAAACGAAATCTTTTTGCGTAGTCGTTATAAAATGGTATGAACATGCAATATTTATATAAAATGTAGTGGCCTTGCTCATTATATAAGTCTTTATAATGCTTTGCCCCACACCATGAAAGATGCTACTGGAGTTCCACCTGAAAGACTTTGCATTTATGTCAGCAGAGTGTGACGTAAGAGCAAAATTATACAGCAGGAAGGTACACCACGAAACGACATACGGTATCTTACAAACTGAGTAGGTGGGACGCAAGCGGTTCCCACTTATTCAGTTTGACACTACTGCATGTCCATTCGTCGGGAAGGTGCACTGGCTCACAGCAACATCCTTCATTTCCCTCCCTTTCTCCTTTTATAATATATAGGCTTTCTCTTATAATCATCTTGGCTATTCTTGATAATTTAATGTATTCATGTGGACGTGAATACGTATATACATGTTTTAGTGTGTACTTGTGTACATGAATACACTTTGAAACCTTATACGATAATGAATTTCAGCCTTTTGGGTATTATACTTCTTGGGAAATATAGTTGTAATGCTTCGCCCCACACCATGAAGGATGCTACAGGAGTTCCACCTGAAAGTCTTTGCATTTATGTCAGCAGAGCGTAACTTAAGAGCAAAGTCCTTCAGCAGGAAGGTGCACCACGAAGCGACATACGGTATCTTACAAACTGAGTAGGTGGGACGCAAGCGGTTCCCACTTATTCAGTTTGACACTACTGCATGTCCATTCGTTGAAAAGGTGCACTGGCTCACAGCAACACCCTTCATTCCCCTCCCTTTCACCTTTTATTATAATATATTAATTTTCATTTTGTCATCATTCTGAATAATCCCGTTGTTTCAATGTATTCATGTGGACGTGAATACATATGTCCGTGTGTTAATGTGTACATGAATACACTTTAAAGCCTCATACGATAATGAGAGTAGCTTTTTATCAACATAATGAAAAAACACTTATAATGCTCAGCCCCACACCATAGTCCCATAGGCATTAACAGTTTGTCATAAAGTTATTCTTACGCAGGTCGATTGTATCGACTTACGAAAGAATAACACTCTGCCAAAGGTACGACGAGAACATTCCTCCATGCCTTAGTCAGAAGGTGCCAGGCAAAACTAAACACTTTGCTCGGCACGTTCTTCCTTTGTCATTTTGGAGAGTTCTCTAATTGTCGTACCGGCTGTTGATGCTTAGGACTATTCCCACCCAGCTGTTTTATCCATTCTGACAATACCTTTTGTCTCTGTTCCTTCTTACTGAGACTTATAGTCTTTGATGCCGTGTCGCCCTTGGGGTTACGGGATTCTTTTTCTGCAAAGTTATCGCGCCTTTTGGCAAATGGCAAGTCGTGCTTTGTGAACAATCTTCCTTTTCCATGAAAAGAGTATTCTTCACATCAGACTTGCTCTATTGCCTTTGACGCACTTTGTAAAGCAGAAAAATCTTCCCGGTCCCAGTCCGAAAGGACTTAACGAAAGGGAGAAAAATAATTTTTATGACTATGGCAACAGATTACAACAACCGCCTGATTACTCCTGACTTGGAGAAGGCAATGAAGGACTATCCGCTTTATTCACAGGATAGTAAGAAGAAGGATGCTCTTTGCATTGCAGTGTTTTTCATCGGCAGTGCACGTTGGTACATTCTTGAAGGACAGCGAGAGTACGACGATTTTGTTCTTTTCGGCATCATCGTAGGTTTGGCAGAAACGGAGTACGGCTACATATCAGCCAACGAAATGGCAAGTGTGGCTTTGGACGCATCCAAGTACGGACTCGGTACAATCATGGTAGAGCAGGAAAAGGCTTTCCAACCATGTAAACTTTCTGCAATCCAAGACGGAGAATTGCAGTCGTTCCTAAACAGATTTTACGATTGATACAAAACATTCTTGATGGGTAGTGGCTGCCGGCTGCTACTTACCAAGAAATTTAAAAAACAACGGCTATGAACATGGTACAGGTTTACATCAAGGGACAAGAGGATAAGGAGTTGAGCAGCTTTTTCCGCTATTATCCGGTACGCACCAAAAATATTGGTATGGATGCATTCTTTGACCGCCAAGTCATCTTTGACTTTAAGGATGGTCGCAACCATACTGAGGTGGCAAAGTGCGTAGCAAAGATGCTTGTGAAAAAAATCGGTCGCAAGGTTCGTAATGTCGTTTTCTCTTGTGTTCCTGCAAGCAGTCAAGAGCGTAACGAGGCAAGAAATAAGAACTTCTCAGAACTTGTTTGCCGTTTTTCGGGAGCAATAGACGGCTTTTCTCATGTCAAGGTTATTGGTGAACGTACCGCAGTTCATGGTACTAAAGTCAAGAAAGAAGAGCGAGCAAAGCGTCTGAAGGAAAAGAATAATATCGAGGTGGATGCTAACTTCTTCAAAAACAAGATAGTCTGCATTTGGGATGATGTAGTTACTACCGGCACATCGTTTTGTGACTACACCGCTAAATTGGAACAAGTCGGGGCACGTGTGACAAATGGCATATTTCTCGGCAAGACATCATACAAATACGTACAGCAATGAAAAGAATGAACAAAACAAAATTCGCTAAGGCTGCTTCGGCAGCCTTTACAGGACATCGCTTCTATAACTTCTCACAAAAGGGCTAATAAAAGAACGATTGACTAAGGCTATACTTGAAGCTTATAAGCATGGCATCAGTAATTTTATTTCGGGATTTGCCATAGGCATAGACCTTATGGCAGCACAGATAGTGCAGTCATTGAAATCGTCATGTCCTGGAATGACGCTGACAGCCGCCATTCCTTTCAGAGGTCAGGCAGATAGGTTCAGTGCTAATGATAAGATAGTTTATGAGAATTTGATAGCTTCGGCAGACGAGGTGTTAATTCTATCAGAACGCTATTATACAAGATGTTTTCTTGATAGAGATGAGTTTATGGTGGAAAATGTTTCCCTTCTCATAGCATTCTATGATGGACGAGAGAAAGGTGGAACATACTACACTTTCAAGAAAGCCAATCATTTGGGCATCCCCGTAGTTAATGTGTATTGAGTAACACACTAAAAATCAAGCTTATGAACGAATTTATTGATATAATTATCATCTACTTTGTCTTTCGTGTCATCATCGCCTTTTTGGGCGCATGGTGGCATGGTGACAAGCATAACGATTTCAGACGAGACAGATAGATAATCATAAGATAATCGTCTGACTATATGTTTGTATGGCAAATTTCTCAATGCTTCTACAGGATTATTATATTCGTACCTTAACCGATGGTGTCCCAACTATTGGCTTCACACATTCTTGCCATTTCCTTGATAAAGTCCTCTTCTGAGGGTTGTTCGTCATAGATAAAGGCAAGCATGTCGCTGACAGCCAACTTGTCTTGGGATAGGATTTGTAATGCCGTAATGCAAAGACCATGAGAATATCCAAGGTCTTGCATTTGTGCCAATAATGCTTGTTCATTTGCAGTCATGATGAAACTCCTTCCTTGTTTTAGCCATTGCTTCTGTAGCCATATCATGTGTCTCCATAAGCAATGGACTTTTATGATATTGTACAATTTTGACTCCAACGGAGTTGTGTCTCTTCTTTTCCTTGATGCATTGTAGTATCAAGTCCGGATTTGCAGACTTTGCAGTCGGAGTCTTGTCAAAGTTCTGAATATAGGCAGCGTTGGTCAGGAAAAGGATGTCAGAACCTTCCGGGATTTCCTGCATTACCTTGATCATGAGGGTTAGCATCATTCGGAACTCCGTGGTGTGTAGGTCGCTGATTACATCACGGTTGATGATGCTGCCGTTGTCTCAATCACAACGGCAGCACCACCAGTTCGTTCTTTATGGCCATAATCACATGAGCCACCTATCCAAACGTAATATGTAGAAGTGTCTTGTGTCATAATTATTTTATCTTCAATGTCCGCAGATATTCCTTCTGCTCGGGCGTGATTCTGTAGCTCTCTTTTGAGTCCAAAATTATTTCAACTCATAAAACTCCATAATATCCAGCATCTTGAACAATGTACCATCAATAGAAGAATGCCAGCTTTGATGAAAATGTCCGTAACACCAATGAGTGACATGCTGCTGATGTTCTTTTAGAGTTTCATACAGACTATTCATAACTTCACGTTCCTGCTGTATGTCTGATATCAGAGTTTTGTCGTTGCAAGTCCATTTGGCTATCCCCTCCTTGCTTAATAATTCGCAGAAGGATGGAGACGTATGTGTTATTACAATGTCAACCTTCTGCTCAGACAAAATCGACATTAGTGCTTCTTTATTATAAGTCGGCGATTCGCTCTGCCAATAGTATGATGGCGAAAAATCGTCAACGACTTCCGTGTTACTAAAACGTAGCCGCTTTTGTTGTTCCTTACTCCATGCTTCAAGCCTATACGTACGATCAATCGATATGGCTCCTCCTACACAGAGAATAGAATGGTTGCAAGCGTTGATTACTGAATAATCTGGAATGGCAATGAAACGTTTGTGCTTAAAGCTTTTCCCATCAAAATACGCTGGGTTGTCATGATTGCCTCTAATGAATACAATCCAATTATTGGCATCATTCATACGTTTGGAGTTCCTTTTCACCATGTTGTCATAATAGCCTCTCTTGTCAAAACCAAATCCACAATCTCCAGCTACAATAACTAACGTGTTCTGCATTTGATATTGCACACAAATTTTGTTCACGAGGAGGTTGAAGTCACCGTGAATATCTCCAGAAACTACTATGTCCTTACATTCTGGAAACTGATATATATTGTATTTTCTGCTATTCATCTTTCATGTTCTCCCAAAACGGAAGAAGTCTTTGCTGTAAGAACGCTATCACTTCGGTAAAGGACAATATGTCTGTGGACGTTATTTTACGCATGAAAGCTGTCCATCTGACTTGCATTTGCTGATTGCTACCAAACTCCTTTCGGAAGAACATAGTGTTCTCATTATAAGGAGTGTGGCGATTTTCAAATGTATGTATGATAGCTTCCTGTAGTGTTTTAGGATTATATTTTTCATTCTGCAAGATTTGGTAGAGATCATAATAATCCTTCATTCTACTGCTTTGGTCTGCAAGATCCACAATTGCGTGCATCTTTTCGGCAATAACCGTTTCAAGCGAGTAGGCCAGAATATTGGCGCTCGGCAGATGTTCAAGCAATACAGGATAATCAAGATCTATTGGGGAAGGTGTTACCACATCACCAAAACCAATATCCATAGTTAAAACCTGGGCAATGGTGTCCATCTTGACTGGAACGCTGAGTCTAATCCCATGATAGTCTTTGAACTCTGTTATATTTTGTGCAGTAATGTGCTCCGTGTCAAATATTACGCCATCTTCCTCGTATGGCACAGAACAAATTTCTCTGAACGCTGCAATTATAGAAGAGCCTTCGTTGCTGATATTATTGCCAAGGAAATCTATATCCAATGTAGGACGAGCCGCAAATTTTTCGTATGCATACATGAGTGCACCTCCCTTCAGATAAAAATTTCCTCTATAATGAGTCTGCGATATTCTGTAAAGAAGCCGCTCTTGAAAATACCGAGTCAGAATAGTCTGATTAAAGACGTTTTCCTTTCTTGCAACGTTCAGCAATTTGGTACGTATAGACTTTCCGAAGTTTTTATTTTGTTCTTTACTCATAATTTCACTTGTAGATAATTTTCGAGGATGTTGCCAACACGCAATTGTCGGGCATAATCCATTAGTTTACTGATATTTCTTCCTGGTCTTGAAAGATAATTATCGATGATTTCAGAACAGACATCAATGCCCACCTTGTTACGGAACTTTACTGCATCGCATACGCATCGTTCTACATCATATACCTTTACCTTAAATCCATCTATGACTTTCTCCATAACGCCGATTTCAAGAATGTTGGAAGTATAGTGATGGAGCTCTATCTTTGGGAATGAAGGTACCTTAACCTTTCTATCCCTTTTGATGGCGACATGATAAGCTTGCGGCATGGATGTCGTTAGCTGATGGATATTCCAGGCAGACCAAAGGCAGAGGATTCCGTTGGGAACAATTGACTCAATATCAACCATACATGCTGACAATTGGTCTATGTTAGCATATACGCCACGGCAAACCTGAATCAGTTCACCTTGGCGAACGGCTTCCAGCATCTTGTAGTAAGCTGTTCGTCCTTGCACTTTGACGCTTGCAGATGATATGAATGAATTCTTTGTTTCCATAATTGTTCTCTTGATTTTGGTACAAAAGTACCACAAATATTTTTAATTGTGGTACTTTTGTACGGGAAGCTTTTAAAATCCTCTCTTTTTTAATACATTTCAACAGTTTTATAGCTATTTTAGTATAAAACTACCACAAATATTGCTAAGTGTGGTAGTTTTGTACGAAATACAGGAAAGGAAAATGTAAGGTTATTCGTTTTCCATATTTTCCCTTTTATTTTATCTTCAATGTCCGCATATATTCCTTCTGCTCGGGAGTGATTCTGTAGCTCTCGATGGCCTTCTGGATGGTCTTGTTGTGCGTCCAGGGAGCAAGGCGGTTTTGCTCGATGTAGGGAATCGTTGCGTCCCATTGCTTGGCAAGGGCGGTGGCGAAGAACCAGGCAACCATCATCTTTACGTAATACTCTTCGCTCCTTACTGATGCAGGAATTTCAAGATACTCAGCCTTGAAGTCTTTATCCAGGTAATGAGACATAAGTGTCTCTATTCCAAAGCGACAAGTATAAACGTGGGATGATTTACTCCAAGTCTTGATCTTCGCCAATAGTTCCTTCTTGTGTTTGGCAAACACCTTCGGAGACATGATGTCGCAAACAGCCCAGTTATCCACGAATGGCAGAAATCTGTCTGTAAGACGGATGCATTCTTCGTAGTCCTTCACCTCGGAGATGAGGAGTCCGTGAAGCATGTTCTCATCGTAGTATTCGTGAGGAAGCTGCTGAAGAAAATCCTTGCATTCTGCCTCCTTTGTAAATTCTTTTGCGAACTTGCGAAGCACAGGCACACGAATGCCTATGAAACTCTCCACAGGCACTCCCGGTGTCAGTTTGGCTTGGAAAGCAGCATACTGCTTATCCTGCATGGCGAACAGTCTTTCTTGAAGTGAAGTCATAAATTCTTTGTTTTATAATGCAACATAGAAGGAGCAATTGCCTCTTTATTCAATTCTGCCATATTTCATTTCCACGCCTTCCTTATCATACTGCTTGCGTTTTCCGGTTGGAGGCTCAGTAAGCGTGACGCGAACTACGGCCGTGCGTGATAGAGAACGGGCGATGCTCTGGTCGAAAGTATCCATGTGTTGAGGAAGAAAATGCTCACAGATTAGTCGGAGACCATGAATCTTCTCTGCATCCTCAGTCACGATTTCTGCCTTGCCGAATGCGATGGCTGATTTGTATTGCAGGGTGAAACTGCCGTCCTTTGGACCAACCGTAGGCGCACAACGGGTTACGGCTGAAAGGCAGACATCGGGATGAGTCTTGATGGCCTCCAGTTTCTTGCCTTCCAAGGCACCATGAAAATACCAATTCACATCATCATCTGATGCGAGCGATAGCGGTAAACCATAAGGTTTGCCGTCTTCGTCAATAAAACTTACAGTTATATACGGAGCCTTGTGCATTACTTCCAATGCCCACCCACTATCCATTGCTCTTGATTCCTTTCTCATTTTTATCCAATTAATTTGATGATTTGTTTATCCGAAGCATCAGGCAGGATTTCTTTCAGATGTTCGAAAATCCTCTGATAAGACTCTTCGGGAGTACGGTTGCATTGGCAAGACTCCCTGCCATAGAGATCTTCGGGAGTGTTGAGCAGCGACCATCCCCAACCATATTCACGATTATGCTTGTCACGAGGATATATGAAATTCTCGGTCACAATGTAAGTAGCCATTTCCAATCGGGTAAGATACCCGTCAAACTTGCTTCTCATTCCTTTACCAGTGAAACCGCAAGCTGTTCGTAATTCCCTTGTAATGAGACTTCCAGAATATTGTAGTGTGTGCTAAGGATAGCTCCTTCAATAGACTCTTCTTCTGGACGAGGGTTTTTGCTTCTTCTGTAGTTGCAGAAATCTGGCCACCATTCCTGGCTGATAAATCCTGCTTTCTTATTGAAAAACTTTCCGTACATACAGGGCATTTCAGTCACAATCTCGCCCTTCCATTTCCAAAGTGGCCAATCCCAACCTCCTTCAGGAAATGTCACATATCGACAATCCTCATCCACGATGTCCTCAGCAGAGAAGCCTTCAATGCCACTATAGAGGAGAGGAAGGAAGCCAATCTTCTGAATCAGCTCCATCATGCCAGTTGCTGAGTATATTTCTGGAAATACCATTTACGTAGTTTTTATTTCAAAGCCTTACCATCTGAGAAAGCGTTACCGACTTTTTCGCCCAACTGGATATAGCTATGATGAATTGGGTCGAAGACAATCAGCTCCATCTTCTCCATGTCTGGATTTCCGTCTTCTGCCAGATACTTCTCATCTACAAGGATATTTACTATTTCTGCAACAAGATAATAACCAGTCTCGCTTTCGTCGTATTTCTCCTTGATGCGACACTCCAAAGTCATAGGAAAATCTGTAAATACGGGAGCGTTAACCATATTTGCCTTCTTGATGTTCCATCCTGTCTTCTCCATCTTCTTTGGGTCATTCTTGGCAGAAACAATGCCCACGAAATCAGAAGCCACCATGGTTTTCTTGGTAGCGAATGCAACGGTAAACTCACCGCCAAGCTTCAGGTTGTCTGTGGTAACATGGTTTCCCATCGAGATTATAATCTCCTTCATGTCCCATTGTCCAGCCCAGGCTGCGTTCATTGCATTGGCAACTCCCTCCTTATTATATGTGCCGATAATCAGCACAGGCTGTGGTACGACCCACGGCTTTGGTGCAAAACTTTTCATATTCTTCGTTCTTTATATTGTTATAAATTCATGTGCAGATAAATCATTGCTGCAATCTGTAGAAACAGAATGGCAGGAACACCGTATTTGAACTTCTTATGCATCGTCTTGTGATGCCAGACTTTCATTCCAAGCCAAGCACCGATGCTTCCGCCCATAACTGCCATCATCAATAGCGTGACTTCCGGAATTCGCCACTTAGCTTTCTTAGCCTTGTACTTGTCTATGCCGTATATGATGAATGTAACTGCATTGATGCAAAGAATGTAGTATGTCAGTAAAGTATGTAATGTATTCATATACCTCAAATACAATATTACAGGTTCAACATCCGAATCTCTGCGTTTACGAAAGAAGTGACCTCATGGTAATTACATTCAAAATGATTGGCTATCATATTTCTTGCAAACTGTCCATGAGTGACAACGATGATGGTATCATTGGCAAATTTCTCCGATAGTTCTTGTAAGGCTTTGCCAGCTCGTTGATAAATATCCTCTTCTGTTTCGGCATCACCATCAGGGAACATCCATCTGCCATCCTTTTTATACTTGTCTGCTGCCTCAGAAACAGGCATACCTGTATATTTTCCCCAGTCACGTTCTCTAAGAATTTCCATAGGAATGACTGGAAGTTTTAATCTCTCAGAGATAATATTGGCAGAGTCCATTGCACGTTTCAGGTCGCTTGAGACAATGCACTTGAACTGAACGTCTTTTTCTGCAAGATGTTCAGCTGCATTTCGTACTTGCTCCTTACCTTTGTCGGTAAGAGTGCCAGGCAAATGTCCTTGTAGAATCATCTGCAAGTTCTCTGCTGTTTGTCCGTGTCTTACTATATATATGATCATTTGAAATTGCTTATTCTCTATGCGCGTAACTTTTTCGGTATTAAACTTCGATTTCTGTGAATCTGTTGAAAGTCTTGCCGTCTCTTGTAACCAGACCGAAGAACATCTTTTCTGGACGTACCCAATATGCTTGTTCACCATAGATAGCCTGGTAAACCACCATGCGCTCCAGTGTCTCGGAGTCAAATGCAGAATTGATGAACTTGTACTTGCCACCTTTGAAATGTTGGAAATATCTTTCTTCTTTTGCTGGATACTCCA
>OHAM01001374.1_pt1 | contig 15449 bp, 13 predicted proteins | sample 1577161 | NCBI WGS metagenome assembly OHAM01 (sample SAMEA3541583, study PRJEB24748) | human gut metagenome | biome: human gut; feature: human-associated habitat; material: faeces | place: China | collected 2012
AAAGACGCTATTATGAACATTTTGCCCGATGCTGCCACTGAACTGGAATTCTTTGTATGCAAGGCAATTGCCGGATAAAGACTGCCGGATGGTGGAATGCTATACGCGAAGCTTTAATTATCCACAGGAAAGCAGAATAAAAACGATTGAGGATGTGGATAAACTTGGAATTAAGACGTTCTTCTGTTCAAATGTATGTGCCGCTTATAAAAAGTCAGTTTATAAAGAACTGGGGGGATTTGTACCGCGGGCGATCTTTAATGAAGATATGATTCTGGCAGGGACAATGATAAAGGCAGGATATGGCATCGCATATGCGGCGGATGCAAAAGTAATCCACTCTCACAATTACAGTGGGAGACAGCAGTTTCACAGAAATTTTGATCTTGCAGTTTCGCAGAAAGATCATCCGGAGATTTTTGCTGGGATCTCATCCGAGAGCGAGGGAATCCGCCTTGTGATTTCAACAGTCAAATATTTACTGAAAAATAAGAAAGGGATGGAAATTCCCGGTCTGATTGTACAGAGTGGGTGCAAGTTTCTGGGATATAAACTGGGGCTGCATTATGAGAAGCTGCCGGAATGGCTTGTTTTGCGTTGCACGATGAATAAAACTTACTGGAAATCACAAAAAAACGCATAAAGTCATTGTAGTTCGCTGATAAGTGCGATATGATAAAAGATAGCTTACGGATAAAAACATAGAAGAACAGTTGTAGGAAAAGAAGAAAGGATACAATTATGACACAGAGACAGTCAAGAAGAAGACGTGCAAGGAGAAGACGGAAGCATGGATTTTCCACATGGTCACTGGGAAAGAAGATTTTATTAGTTTTTGTCATTGCATTGCTTTTGATGATCACGGTAGGTGTTGTCTATGCGGCAGATAAGCTTGGCAAACTTGAGCAGACGAAGCTGGACACAAAGAAATTGAGTATTTCAGATGAAATTGATCTTGGAGATGGATATACAAATCTCGCATTGTTTGGACTGGATTCCAGAGATGGGGAGTTGGGCGAAGGTGTCAGAAGTGACAGTATTATCATCGCAAGTCTGAACAATAAAACAAAAGAGATTAAGATGGTTTCTTTATATCGTGACACGCTGTTAGAACTGGAAGACGGAAGTCTGAACAAAGCAAACTCGGCATATGCATTCGGAGGTCCGGAAGAAGCGGTCGCGATGATCAATAAAAATCTGGATCTGAATATTGAGGATTATATTGCAGTGAATTTTAATGCACTTGTTGATGTGATTGATGCATTAGGTGGTCTTGATATTACACTGACAGATGCGGAAGTAGTGCATATGAATAATTATTGTGTGGAGACTTCGGAAGTGACAGGAAAGTCTTATACAAAGATTGAACCAGAAGTTGCAGGAACGTATCACCTGAATGGAGTGCAGGCGACATCGTACGCACGTATCCGCTACACAGCCGGAGGAGATTTTGAAAGAACAGAGCGTCAGCGTTTTGTTCTGGAGCAAATAGCGGAGAGTGCAAAAAAGGTAAGTTTTTCTTCGTTGAATTCCATCATGGATAAAGTATTCCCTCAGGTGGCAACAAGTATGGAACTTGGGGAAATGTTAAAATATGCCAAAATAGGAACCAGTCTTAAGATTGGCGCTACGAAAGGATTCCCGGAAGCCAATACGAGTGATACACTAAGTGGTGTCGGAAGTGTAGTAATTCCAGACAGTCTGATCCAGAGTGTCAGAGAACTGCATGAATTTTTATTTCCGGATCTGGAGTATGAAGTGTCTTCCACTGTGACCGCGATAGATGAAAAAATAAGAAATAAATCTTTGGACCGTTCGGATGGATCTGATTTTGTGGAAGATGAAGTAAACTTCTATTCGGAACCGCAGTATTATGAGTATGGAAGTCCGGAACAGGATGTATGGACTGGCGGAGAGACTCAGACACCAGATTATGGAACAGGAGATTCTTCGGGAAGTATCGAGGGATCAGGAACTGGAGAATCAGGTTTGCCGGGAGGTGACGGAACCATTTCACCGGACGGAGGTGGAAGTGATCTCGGCGGTGGAGATGTAGGAGACAGTATGGGAGGCGGAGAGACTGGCGGTGTTGATACCGGAACCGGTCAAGAGATGACGCAATAACAAGAAACATACGATAAAGAGGATAAGAGGATGAAGATAGCAAAGAAAACAGCAGCATTTTTATTGGTATTATTTCTGGGAATCCAATGTATGCCGTTGACTGCACTGGCGGCGGACGGAACATTGTCATTCTCAGATCCTACTGCAAAAGCAGGAGAAACGATAGAAGTAACTGTCAAGATCAACACAGCAGAGGGACCGATCGGGGACGGTCAGGTACAGGTTACCTATGATCCGACCTATCTGGAATTTGTCAGTGGAGTCAATGCGACTGGAGAAGCAGGAACGATTACGCTTTCTGCATCCGGAAATGGAACAGATTCTGAACTCGCATACAGCATGACCTTCAAGGCTTTGGCAGAGGGAGAGACAACTTTGCAGGCAGTGGGATATACAGCGTATACGTTTGGCGGTGAAGAATTGAATCTGACACTTGGGACATCTGCGGTTAAGATTGAAGCGGGAGATGGCACACAGCCGGCCGCTGCACAGCAGCCAGGCACACAGACTATGATTGAGCTGGATGGAAAGCAGTATTTTATTGCAGATGATATTCCAGAAGCGCTGATCCCGGAAGGATATGAGAAGAGCCAGCTCACATATGAGGGAAGCCCACATACAATCCTTGTGCATACCGGAAGCGGTCAGAAGATGATTTATTTGATGGATACGCAGGGGGAGGGAAACCTGTTTTTATATGATAGTGAGACAGATCATTTCTCTGCGTTTGAAAAGATAGACTTATCAAGTGATTCGTATATTCTGATCACAGACGACAAAGAAAGTGCAAATATTCCGGAAGATTATGAGGAAACAACAATTCAGATCAATGGGAAAGTATTTCCTGCATGGCAGAATGTAGTTGACACAAAATTGGCTGATTTCTGTCTGGTATATGCAGTGGATAATGCTGGTAAAAAAGGGTTATACCAGTACGACAGCACACAGAAGACCTACCAGAGATTTCTTCCTCCAACGGCAGAGCTTGCGGCCGCGGCGGCAGGAATGCTCGGCATCCGCGCCGTGGGAACGACAAGTGATGAGGGAACGCTTGACCTGCTGGGCAAATGCCGCGGCAGAAAAAGAGCGGTAGATTTTCTTCAGGAAGAAATGGAACGGCTCGGGTATACAGGCGGCTGCGTCCGAATCGGGCATTGCAGAAACACCGACTCCGCAGGAGAACTTCGCACAGCGATTCTTCACCGCTTTCCGGGTGCAAATATCCGGATTTATCCCCTTCGGGGACTTTGCAGCTACTATGCGGAGTGCGGCGGTGTTCTTGTTGGATTTGAAGCATGAACATGCGACAGAACAGCAGTCGATCTCAAAAAGGCGAAAAAGCAGGAAGGAAAAGTCTCTCTTGAAAAGGCCCCTATTGTCATGTATAATGGAGCCACAGAAGATACTCCGGATAAAGCACAGCAAGGACTATTGACAGAAAGGGGGATGCCGCCATGTATATTATTGATTGCATCACGTCCGGCTTTGCGCGAACGCGATATTGGCACAGCCTCCATGAGAGAAGCTGTCAAAATCGAACCTGTTTTAGAGGCGCGTAAGCTGGACCGAACGGTCTGCTTGCGCGCTTTTTCTATCCTCTCACCAGAGATGTATCCAAAAGCGTGCTCTCGTCAGAACGAGAAGATCAAACTGCACCGCCCATCACTTTTTTCATTGAGATCAGGCAGCGCGAAGGAGGCAGAAAATGCAGACGGCATGACATCAGAAAATGCCAGTCACAAGAACAGCGGAGCGCCCGAAAGTCTATCATTGTTCCTATTGCCGCCTTACCACAGCAGCGGCGCCTTTGGGACGATGAAGCCCCCTCATACAGTTCCGCTGTATCAAACACATAGAATGCTATAGAAGCCCTCCCTGCTCCGTTCATGCCTGTTCTTTTCTCAAAGGGAAAAGTGCGGACATACAAAAGAGAACAAGGAGGGCTGATTTTATGATAATTGCCATAGGAATGATCGTAAGGGATCTACTGTCCGCGCATCCGCTGACAGACTTTCTGGACAACGCAGAGAAATACGGACACGCTCTTGACCGTATGATCGTAGTGTATTCTCATCAGGCGGATTCCAAGGCAGTTGAGGAACTGCGGAGCAGGACAAACCTCTCTTTGATCAAGCTCCAGAGCAATGAGCGGGCTCATCTGATCATGAAGGAGATTGGCGTCCGGCATTCTTCCATCCATCAGCTTTTGTACTGCCCTCTGATCGATGCCCACGGTCTGATCCCCTACGGCTTCAACCGGAATCAGGCACTGATGGAGGCGATGTTCACAGGCACGGACTATCTGATTTTTGTGGACTCCGATGTGCGGCCGGAGGTGCTGCGCAAGACGCCGGACGGGGCGGTTCAGTCCGAGGAGATCGACTTTATCGGCGCACATCTGCATGGATTGTCTCTGGGAGCTGATGTTACCAGCAGCGATTACAGCGGCTATAACATCCTGCCTCCGGCTTCGTTTGACGGTATGAAGGACCTGCTCTGGGGACTTCACAAGGAATCTATGGCAGATTTCTGGCAAAACAGTGAGGCTCATCGCGGACTTGTTATTCAGGAAGATCAAAACGCCGAGCCGCAGCCCACCACAAAGGTTTTAGGCGGAAACCTTGGCATCCGCATGAGCGCACTGACAACGCTGCCGCCGTTTTTCTCCCCCTACTATTTCTATAACAGGACGCCGCTTCTTGCCCGGGGAGAAGATACCCTCGTGGGAATGGCCGCGTCCCAGAGCCATATCAGATGTCTGGACATCCAGACACCTATCTTCCATGACACCTACGGAGATTATCCCAAGGTTCCGGATCTCCGGAATGACAGCCGTGTCCGGGACAGGCTCTACTATGCCTGTACCGGCTGGATCGGGCGCAACGTATTTTTCCGCTGGAAGACCGGACATACCCCCTCTGAGTTTACCCAGAGAAACCGCCAGCTGGCAGCAGGCGCAAAGGCACTGGCCCGCTATACAAACGACAGGCGGTTTTTGTATCTTCCGGATATTCAGTCTGCGGCGGAATCGTGGCTGCCGGATATGATCGGACAGTATCAGAAGTCGAAGGAGGCATGGAACGAACTGACAGAAAGGTGGTTTGGACGATGAAAGTATTGCTGATCAACCATTTTCCTCTGGAGGGCTCCGGAAGCGGCACCTACACCAAAAACATCGCGCTGCATCTGCGTAAGCGCGGCCATGAGGTCTGCGTCATCTTCCCGGAAAACCGGCCGGTGCTGATGCTTCCCGGCATCCGTATATTTCCCGTGATGTTTTCAACGGGAAAAGCGTCGTGGAGCTCGCTGCCCTTCAATTTTCCCTGCTTTACCACCCATCCCCAGAGCCGGACTACCTTCGCGGATCTCAGCAGCGGCGAACTGGCGCAGTATCTTACGCTCTTTTCCTCTGTCCTGCGGCAGGCGGTGCGGGAGTTTCAGCCGGACGTCATTCATGCCCAGCACGCATGGTGTCTTTCCTGGCTTGCCTCTCTGTGCGATATCCCGCTGGTTGTCACCATCCACGGGACAGACCTCATGGGCTGCAGAAAATGGCCGGTCTTCCGCGGCTTTGCGGAGGAGGCGATTGCGGGCAGCGCAAAGGTGCTTGCCATTTCACAGGACAACCGGGATCTTGCCATTTCCGTGCTGCCCTCCTGCGCGAACAGGCTGTTGCTGCTGCCCAACGGCTATAACGAGGACATCTTCTATCCGGAAGAAGTAGACAGAGAATCGCTTTTTGACTCGCTGGGTCTGCCTTACCGCGGGGAATACATTGTATTGTTTGCCGGAAAACTGGCGGAATTCAAAGGTGTGGATACGCTGCTGCGGGTGGCACACCGTTATGAGCGACTGACGGAACGGGAGATCGTCACCCTGATTGCCGGAGACGGCGAGGAACGGGAAAAGCTGTCGGATCTCCACAAGCTGCTGGGTCTGCGGCATACCTTCTTTCTTGGAAATCAGAAGCAGGATGAGTTGCGGCGACTCTACAACGCGGCGGACGTGTTCGTCATGCCCTCCCGCCGCGAGCCTTTCGGCCTTGTCGCTTTAGAGGCCATGGCCTGCGGACTGCCTGTCGTAGGCTCCAACGAGGGCGGGCTGCCGGAATTTATCAACAGTTCTGTAGGTACACTGGTTTCATCGAATGACGAGGACGCCTTCTGCGGCGCGATTTTAGAGGAACTGGCTCACAGCAGAGAAGCCCCGGAGCGGCGGGCGTTTGTCGCCCGGTATGCCCGCGAGAACTTCGCACAGGAGCTCTTTGTGACAAAGCTGGAGGATGTCTATGCTTCCGTGCTTTCCTAATACGCGCAGGAGGAGCGAAACAGTATGAGAAAAACCATGATCATTCCCACCTACTGGTGCCGCAGAACCGGCGAGCTGTGGCAGGAGGGGGACGCGGTCTATGACCATCCCACGCCGGTGGATCAGGAGGGGACGCTGGAACGCACCCTGCTCAGCATGAAGCAGTTCCATGAAAAGGACTTCAAGCTGGTGATCCTGATCTGCCCCACCACGCCGGAGGTGGAGGAGGAAGCCTACGGGCAGGTGCTCCGCATCACGCGCAGAGCACAGCTGAATGCGGAAACCTATCTTTTCACGGCAGGCGACCTGCGGGAAATGACCGACATTCTGCACACAACAGGGCTGACTGACCAGGGAGCGAAGCTCCTGTCCATGTTTGGCTACTCCAACGTGCGCAACATCTGCCTGCTGGCGGCCTCCATTCTGACGGCGGACGCCGCGCTGCTGATCGATGATGACGAGGTGTTTGAACTGCCGGACTTCGTGCCGCGCTCTCTGGAGTTTCTGGGAAGACGGGTCTACGGCGACATTGTCCACGGCGTGGCGGGCTACTACCTCAACAGCAAAGGGCAGTATTATGATGACGTGAAACCGGAGCCGTGGATGACCTATTGGGATCGCTTCGGCTGCAAGGCACGGGCCTTTGACCAGATCATCGGCAGTGGGCCGCGCCTCAAACGCACACCCTTTGCCTTCGGCGGCGCCATGATCCTGCACCGGGAGCTTTTTGAGTGCGTGCCCTTCGATCCCCTTGTGACCCGGGGCGAAGATGTGGACTACCTCATCAACAGCCGGATGTTCGGCTTCAGCTTCTTTCTGGACAACACCTTGTCCATCAAACATCTGCCGCAGCCCAAGTCCCACCCCCAGTGGAAACGTCTGCGGGAGGATATCTACCGCTTTGTGTACCAGCGGGCAAAAATGGCAGGGCAGAGAACAACGGGGAATCTGGTTCACGTCAGCCCGGAGGACTTTGATCCCTATCCGGGGGAATTTCTCAAGCCGGATTTGGAGGAGAAGATCTACCGAAGCAGCATGATGCTCTCCGCACAGTACCTTGCGGAGGGCGATTCTGATGCCGCCATGGAGGCCATGCGCAACGTCTACCTTGCCAAGCATGATGCTCCGCCGGTCTTCGACGCCTTCCGCGCTTATCTGGAAACCCAATCACAGTGGGAGAAGCTCATCCATCTTGTGCGGCAGGAGCGGTACGCCGTCCGGGCTGTGCTGGAACGGCACAACGTCTCCGCGCCGGAGATCCATCTGGACAGGGAGCACCGCCGGAAGCTCACGCAGGAAGAGCTGTTGACTGTACTGGCAAAGCTTCCTGTATTTTCCGTTTTTACGGAACAGGAGCGCGCGATCCTCCATGATTACTGCCATGTGAAAACCTACTATGAGCATGAAACGGTTTTTACCAGTGGGGATCATAATGAGGAGGTCTGTCTGGTACTCAAGGGAAAGCTCCGACTGGTGGCCAACCGGGAAGCAAGCAGCGGCTCCGCGCCGCTGGAGATTGCGTACCTCACACAAGGGAGCTTTCTGGGGGAAAATTGCCTTTCCCAAAGCGTGTTCCGCCTCAGCGGAACAGCGGAGGAATTCACCGAGCTGCTGTGCATTTCCAAGATGCGGTTAAAGCGCCTTCTGAACGAGCATCCCGCCATCGGCGTCAAGCTCCTGCAATGCTTCCTCGCAAGCCTGTCCGAAAAGATCAACCGCTCCAACGATCTTAGGAAGGAAACGGCCGCATACGACTACAACGCAGTTGATATGCCCGCAGATGTCTGAATTCATTGGGTTCTGTGGGAACAGCACTTTGGGAACTTTTTCCTGTATGTTCTCGTCTTATCTGATGAAAGATCAGCCCACATACGATTTGAAAAGAGGTGTATGAAATGAAAAAACAGATATCCCTCCTGCTGGCAGCACTCCTGCTCCTTACCCTGCTTGTCGGCTGCGGCGGCTCGGGTTCCGCAAAGCCCGCAGCAACCGGCTACGCCTATGATACAGATGCGTCCACCGCGCCGGAAGCGCCCATGGAACAGGATAGCAAGTTCAACATCACAGCTGTCGTGGCGGACGATGCTCTGCGCGACGCAAAGATGATCTACCGCGCGAACATTGACCTGCAAACCACCGACTATGAAACAAGCGAAGCGGCCATCAGCAATCTCGTGCGGTCCTTCGGCGGTTACTTTGAGAGCCGCAGCCTCAGCAATCGCTCCAGCGGCTACCGGTACAGCGACTGCACCGTGCGTGTTCCTGCCGAGAGCTTTGAGAGTTTCTGCAATCAGGTCGGCGAGATGTGTCATGTGGTCTATATGTCCTCCAGCGCGGAGAACATCACCGAAGCTTATTATGACACCGACTCCCGCCTGAAAACTGCGCAGATCAAGCTGGAGCGTCTGCAGAATCTGCTTGCCAACGCGGACAACATGGCGGACATCATCACCATTGAAAGCGCCATCAGCGAAACGGAATATGAGATTGAGTCTCTCTCCGGCACACTGCGCCGCTATGATGCGCTGGTGGGCTACGCCACCATCTACATGACGCTCAGCGAAACGTACAAACTCTCGGAAAACAGCGCCGCGCCGCTGACCTTCGGTCAGCGTGTTTCCCGCGCCCTGTCAGATGGTCTGCGTGACGCCGGCGTATTCTTTGAGGAACTGATTATCGGCCTTGCCGGTATGTGGGTGTTCGTGCTTGTGGCGGCTGTGCTCGTTGTGCTTCTCATCCGCGCTGTACGGAAGCGCGTCCTCCGCAAGAAAAAGAAGGATGAACCTTCTTCACCGGAGAATCCGAATCATGACCAACCTCAAAAATGAGAATTACCCACAAGCAATATCTGACGCAGGCGTCATAGCTTTGACCTTGAAAGCGGACAAGTGCGGCTGCAACAAAGCCGCCGCAGTGCGGTTTTCATGCCGTGCTTTGATTATTAGGAGGATCTGCCAATGGCATGGACACAGGAACTCAGGCAGAGCGTTAAGCTCGCTGCGCTGCCTTTGAGCGCCATCCCGAAAAGGGAGTATTAAAAGAGCGGGTAAAGATAAAGCGGTGCTTAAAGTCTTATTGTAAGACTCGTTTTTCCTGAGCATACCTCAAGCGGGGCGGTCGCATTTCAAAGACAGCCGCATTTGCCGGCGGGATACTGAACATTAAGCCCATAATTTCCGCCACTGACGGTGAAATACACCTGCTTGGAAAAGCGCGCAGCTCTAAGATGGGAAACAATCTGCTCGTTCAGGAGATTACAAGGTGGGCGGCATTGATTTCAGCAAGCCGGTGCTGCTTGGCTACAGCGGACTCTCTGACGCGCTTTTATTGAAGTACATCGAGGACAGCCGCCACATCTGGGAGGACAATCTGAAGGAGGTCCACTACACAACGGTGGGCAGCGTGATCGGAACGCACCTCGGACCCGGCGCCGTTGTGGTGGCATTCTTCAAGAACAAATGATGCGCCAAATATGCCGGGGGGCAAGCACAGTCTGTGCTTGCCCACCTTATCTTACTTGAAAGCGCCGTTTTTCGCTCAGTCGTCTGTGCGCTGCTTGGAATCGGAATTTTGAGATGTTTCCGGCACAGTCTCGGACTCCTGACGGGAAAACCAGTCGGTTTTCTTCCCGATAATATCCCCGGATACTGCATCGACCTTGTAGGAATACGCACACTTGTCCGTGTAGAACTCCAAGATATAGCAGGGTTTGCCAGAATTGCGGCTCAGCTCCTCCCTGGTGAACACGATCTTCTGTGCTGTTTCATCCAGACCCGCATCATCTAATGCGATCTGCTTTGCCTTCTCCAAGCCGATAAATTCAGGTGCAGAGGGAATGATCTTATCGCAGGTCTTATCCATAATCACGCCCAGAACAGCGTCGATTTTGTAGGTCCAACGAGCAGAGGCACTTTCAAAGGCGAAGTAATAGTAGGGCGACTTGATGCCGCCGGCAACCAGCGTTTCCTCGGTGAAGGTGACCTTTTCGCTGACACCGGCATCGTCCAGTGCGATTTTCTTCGCGTCCGCCAGAAGAATGAAGTGGTAAGCCTCCATGATGCTGCCGTCCTTGGCATCCACCTTGTAGGAATACTGCTTCTTCGCGGTGTAAAACTCCAGGATGTAGCAGGGCTTGCCGGAATTGCGGCTCAGCTCCTCTCTGGTGAACACGATCTTTTGCGTGGCATCATCAAGTCCCGCGTCCTTCAGGGCGATCTGCTTTGCCTCCTCCAGAGAGATGAAGTCCGTTGTCACGATCTCTTTCTGCTGCTTCTCCAACACATTGCCCAGCACCGCATCAATGCGGTATGTCCACTGTGTTTTTGCATCGGCAAAGACGAGCCGGTAGTAAGGCGTTTTGATGCCGCCGCTCACAAGGGTTTCCTCGGTAAAGCTGACTTTATCCTTGCATCCGGCATCATCCAGAGCGATTTTCTTCGCTTCGGAAAGAGTTATAAATTTCCCGGCGTAAATAATGCTGCCGCTCTTTGCGTCGATTTGGTAGAAATATTGATTTGTCCCGGTGTAGAACTCCAGCAGGTAGCAGGGATTGCCCTGATTGCGGCTCAGCTCCTCTCGGGTGAACACAATCTTCTGCGCCAGCTCATCAAGCTTCGCGTCCTTCAGCGCAATCTTCTTTGCTTCCTCCAAGGAGATGAACTTCGATACACTGACAGAAGAAATGCCGGAGACCTCTTGGAATTTAAGGAGCTCGTCCAACGACATGCGGGAGACCTCGTCCGTGGGCAGCCCGGTTTTATTTGCTGCGGTAAGGATCCAGTCGGCGCGGCCAAGGGAAACATGGAATTCCTCGGCGATCTTCGCCACTTCGGCGTTTTCCGTCAGTTCGGAGTGGAAAACCAGCGTGCCGACGGCATCGGTCTGCTCCAAGGCCTTCCGGATCTTCGCGGAGAGAGAGGCTTTTAGCTCGGCATTCGCATCAAGACGGGAATCAAAAGAGATCAGAACAGTCGCTTCGCCATTTTCCATATATCCGCAGGCCTCGTAGGCGGCGACTGTGCGCGTTAGAGCGGTCTCGACGCTCTGCTTTCCCAACGCAACATCGCTGAGCGCATTTTCCGCATCGCTGTTCAAGCAGCGAACATTCTTAACGATCCCGCTTTTGGCAATCGTATATTCCACGCTGGGGTTGACATCCATTGTGAAGGTGCCTGCTGTCGCATTGCTTCGGATGGCATTTGCAGCGATGCCGGTGCAGAGAACCAGTGCAAGGCAGGCAGCCATTGTTCCAAGCTTGGCCCAACCGGGCTTTCTTTTGGTATTTGCTTCGCTTTCCGCGTCAGCGATAAGCTCGTCATTGATCTTTCCGATCGAACGAAGAAGAACTTCGGTTTTCATAGCATAATTCCCTCCTTTTCAAGAAATCGTCTTAATTCGTTTCTCATACGGAAAAGCAAAGACGTCACCTTGCTCTCGCTCATTCCGTATGCGTCCGCAATATCCCGTATTGCGTAGAGGTGATAGTATCTGCGGACAAAAATGTTACGGTTCAGCTTGGGCTTTGCATACAGGAAGCGGTCAATGGCGGCAGCCAACTCATTTTCTTCGACGGTCTGCTCCACAGTCGTTTCCGAAGGAACGCAGGCTTCCAACTCAGACAGCGCGAGGACTACTTGTCCGTGTCCGCGTTTTTCGGCAGTATACCGCTTATAACGGTTCAGAGCGAGGTTGCGCGTGATTTTCCCTAAGTAGATCGACAAACGGTTCGGACGCTGCGGCGGGATTGAATTCCATGCGCCGAGGTATGTATCGTTGGCACATTCCTCCGCATCCTCTTTGTTACGCAGTATGTTATATGCAATCGTGTGGCAGTAGTTCCCGTACTTTTCTGCGGTGGCGGCAATCGCGCTCTCGTTACGCGCCCAGTACAATTCTATGATCTCGTGGTCTTTCATTTTGCCCTCCCTTCTTTCCGTGTAAAGGCCTTTCACCTATATAGACAACAAAAATCGTCTTTCATTGCGCGGACGGGAAAACTTTTTACAAATTTATCATATCATGCCGGAGCGGCGATTTCTACCGGCCTTAGACCAAGAATCACAGCATGGGCATTGAAAAAGCTAATGCAGTCAACACACATCTATCGGGCATCTGGTGTTGCAGTTTATAAAAGGAAGAAATACGCAGTTTGCGGCAAAGGTAGAGCTGAATTGCCAGAGCCAGATTTCGCCTGCCGCTCATTCCGTCCCGTCGGAATCTTGTTGGGGAGTGCCTTCCCTGCGAAGATAGGCGGTAAACCCGGCCGATTTGGCGTGCAATGTAATTCTTCTGCCTCTAACAAATCCCACGGCTTTTTATGCTGGTACGAAGCAGGTGGTGCCGGAGGACGGCATCAATCTGAACCGTGCGTTTCCCGGAAATGCCAAAGGCAGCCTCTCCGCACGGTTGGCTGTGGCACTGGAGAATGCCCTATACCCAGTAGCTGACTTTCTGGCAGACCTTCACGGGGGGGATTATAACGAAGTGCTTCACCCGTTGGTATTCTTTCCCACGTCTGGAGATGCGGCAATCAACCGTACATCTTTGATAGCAGCTCAGACATTGACAGTTCCTTACCGTGTGCGATCCTCTGCACGGAACGGACTTTACAGCTGGGCAGTTCAGAAGAATGTCCCTGCATTGCTGATCGAGCGGGGAGGACGGGGAATATCAATATTCTTACGAAGAACAATGGTAGCCAAAAGATTTTCCGGTCATATTCCGAATGTATCAGCTAAATCTCGACGGTAATGAAAGTCGTGTCTAAAAAATATTGGGAAACTTCTGCCGTGCATTTTATAGAACCGGGATTGTAATGGAAATAACATTTAATTTATAAATAGGTGCTTAGCAAACTCAACCCCGAAGGCTGTGCGGCGGCGGAGCGCAGCGGCATTGCAAATTTCTATGCCATCCGCTATAATGAGCGTTAAGGAAAGGGCGGTGAGCAGGATGTATCGGGTGGCGGTTTGTGAAGACGAAAAAAATCTCCGTGAGGACTTGTGCGCACAGTGCGCGGCGCTCCTGTCCGGGCTGCAGATGGAGCATACGGTCACGCCCTATTCTTCAGCCGAGGAACTGGAGGCAGCTTTTTCAGCGGGTGCGGAGTTCTCACTGCTTTGTCTGGATATTCTGATGGATGGCAAGACCGGCATGAAGCTGGCGCAGGAACTGCGGGAGCGGGACGACAGGACCAGCATCCTGTTCATCACCGGTTCCACGGAGTTTCTCAAGGACGGATACAGCGTCCGCCCCATCCAGTATCTGCTCAAGCCGGTTTCCCGGGAAGATCTGGAGCAGGCAATCAAAACGGATCTGCGGTTATATCACCAGCCCCGCAACGTGACCTTCCGGGTGGCCGGCAGGACCTTTGTCCTGCCGGCAGAGGATATCCTCTGCGCTGAAAGCCGGGATCACGGCAGCGTACTCCACACAACACATGGCGAACAATTCATTCTCTGCCCGCTGAGCCAGATGCAGGAGTATCTGCCGAAGGATCGCTTCTGCCGCTGTCACAACAGCTTCATCGTAAACCTCTTCCATATCCGCAGGGTCAGCAGCCGGACAATATACCTGACAGATGGAAGAGATCTAAGCATCGGACGGCGCTATGATGATCGGAACGGCGGAAAACCGTGCGTTCTATGACATTGCGATGCGATACAAGAACGCCGAGGGCAACTGGGTCGAGGTCGATGAAGCGAATTTCCCCACAGGCGGTGTGGAGGTGGTGCTTCCTTATCCCAACGGCACAGACAGCAAGGATACCTTTACGATAGTCCACATGCTTACGACTGCTGCCCGTGCCGGTGAACTGGAGCTCGTTTCGCACACGAAGCAGGCGGATGGCCTGCACTTCCGTGTGACCAGTCTGTCGCCCTTCGGCGTGAGCTGGGTGAAGTATGCTGCACCTTCGGGCGGAGGCTCGGGTGGCAGCGGCGGCTCGGGCGGAGGCATCTTTAACCCGGCCTACAACATCATGGTCGAAAGGACTATGAACGGCAGCATTACCGTTTCGCCTTCGTCTGCTGCCAAGGGCTCCACAGTAACCATCATGGTCTATCCCGACAGGGGCTATGAGCTGGAAATGCTTATGGTTATGGACAAGAAGGGCAGCGAACTCGATCTCAGAAAGTGGGGCGGCGAGTACAGCTTCATCATGCCTGCAGGCGATGTGACTGTCAGAGCCCGCTTCGTTGAGGAAGCTCCAACACAGAGCTTTGCGGATGTTTCCACGGACGCCTACTACTATGAGGCCGTCAAATGGGCTGCGAAAAACAGCATCACCGGCGGCGTCGGCAACGGTCTGTTCGCACCCGACGCTCCCTGCACCCGCGCGCAGATCGTCACCTTCCTGTGGCGTGCAGCGGGCAGTCCGGAGCCGAAGAATGCCAGCAGTTTCTCTGATGTACCCGCAAGTGCCTACTATGCGAGGTCGGTGGCTTGGGCAGTCGAGAACGGGATCACGACTGGCACGGGCAATGGAAGATTCTCACCCGATGCTACCTGTACGAGGGCGCAAAGCGTGACCTTCCTCTACCGTGCGCTAAGTACCAGGGCAGAGGGTACAGCGGAGTTCCGCGATGTTCCCAAAAACGCGTACTATGCGGATGCGGTGGCATGGGCTGCAGCAAACGGCATCACCACCGGCATCGGCGGCGGGCTGTTCGGTCCCGATAATGACTGCACCCGTGCTCAAATCGTGACCTTCCTGTTCCGCACCTACAACAAATAATCGTCTCGGTACAATACAGATGTGGGGCGGCGGTATTATTCCGCCGCCCCATATTCTGGTTTCGGGTCGATGAATGAAAGGTATTCTTATTTGTAAGAGGAAAACGCAAAAGCTCACTTATAGGGCAACCGTGTCTGTTTTCCCTAATTCCACATCAAATCTTAAATAGCCGAAAAGGCATATTCTATTGACAAACTCAATCTGCTCGGTTATAATATACCAGCAGTACAGGCAAGAACTGTCCGCTCCGACAATATACTCGGCTCCGGTAGCGATGTGATCT
>OHAM01001406.1_pt1 | contig 15278 bp, 8 predicted proteins | sample 1577161 | NCBI WGS metagenome assembly OHAM01 (sample SAMEA3541583, study PRJEB24748) | human gut metagenome | biome: human gut; feature: human-associated habitat; material: faeces | place: China | collected 2012
TGCGTTTTTCTTCATCCTTCTGGATGTAGTAGCAGAACTGAGAATACATTAGAGGATCTTCGTTGCTCATGCGACACTCTGCTCACAGTATTCTACCCAGAGAAGCTTTTTGTTTACGCCGTTCCGATTCCATTTTCCTGGTGCCAATTCCACATAGAAAAGTTGTGAAATCATCAATCTCAGCATATAAAAAATAGACTTTTACCTAAGTTTGAGATAAAGGCTCCAAATCATCCATTTTTAAGCTGCCGGAAAGGCTTAAGGGCTTGCCATCTGCAATACACAGATAGCAAGCCCTTTTCGCCCCTAAAATAATTTACATTAAATATATTTTTCTCACTTTTTGGGATACTTCATTTTGCTTTCTTTTTCCCAAGCATAGTTATCTTGCAATCGCAACTGTCTTTGTGGAAGGAACCCAAATCACGTTTGCGCCCAACTCCTTGGAAATATAGCTGATGGGAACCATGGTGCGTCCGTTGCTGATGATGGGTGCTGCGCCAAAGCCTTCCAAATCCTGATTGATTCTCATGGTCAAAACCTTGCCGTCAATCACGATGGTAACTGTCTTTGTATCCTGCGCCCAGCTTACATCTGCACCGAACGCCTCTGCAATAAATCTCAGCGGAACCATTGTTCTGTTCTGAGAAATCAAGGGTGCCGCATCCAGAATCTTGTTTTCATTATTCAATGCAACGTGTTTGTTGCCAATCTGCATGCTAATTGTTGTTAAGCCTTCCTTTTCCACAACGAAATAGCTGCCTTCCTCTGCCACATAGCCAACAACCGCATTCGCCTTTGCATCATAGCTGCCGCCAACAATTTCCAGCTTGCCTGTTTCGGCGTTCAATCTTGCCAAGGTCAGTTGATTTACATTCTTCACATCCTTGGTATCCGCAGGAATTTTCAAAACCGCAGGATTCGTAAAATCCTTACCGGAAACATTTGTACCCTCTGTTACCAGTGTTACCTTATCATCCGCCTTCGCTGCATTTGCCGCCGCCGCATTTGCTTCTGCTGTGGTTTCTGCTATTTTTACGGTATCATTCTTGCCATCCACGGTAGGAGACACAGCAGGCTTTTCTGCGGGTTTTTCTGTAGGTTTTTCCGCAGGCTTACTACTACCGCCACCGCCGCCACCGCCGCCGGAATGTCGATTGGAAACGGTCAGTGTTCCATTGGCATAAATAATATCATAATTGCCATTTGACAGCGTACCGGTAATGTTGATTGTGGTTTTTCCGGCTTTGCTCATATCCGGTGTCTGCGCATAGGTCAATGTTACAGTGCCGTTCAGGCTATCTGTACCGACCAAACCCTCTACCTTGTAATCCTTACCTGCTTCCGGATTGCTCAGATCCGGCACATCGCTGCCGATGTAGGCATTCTTGTCCAGTACGGTAACGGTAACCGCTTTTTTCGCCACCTTCACTGCAAGGTCTTTCTGTACCGTGTTGTAGTTGCCGCTGTTGTCCTCTGTGTAAGTAGCAGCAAAGGTTTTCTCTCCCACATTACCAACAGAGGTATCGGGAGCATCCCAAGCCCATCCGCTCGGCAGAGGTACATCCTTCAGTGTGCTGCCATAAACGGCGTTCAATTTGGTCGGCGTGGTCGGGTTAGGCGTTGCCTTGCCGATAATAAAGGTTCCGCTTGCTGTGCCGATATAGTCGCCTTTGCCGGTGACGGTCACGGTTGCCTGTCCGGCGTTCGTATTATCACTGACAGCAATTGTGTACTGGTCATTAGGAATGATTTTACCGTCTAACTGAACCGTTACCGCATCAGCGGCCGGAATTTGAGCCTGACCGGTATATGTATAGCTGCCGGATACCGCCACTTGGGCACCGGTCAAGCTTTTTGCATTGACAGTCAGAGAAATTTCCTTCTCCTTTACGGAAATCGTTTCATAGTTCTTTTCCGTATCTGCACTGGGAGTAAACACCACTTTGTACGAGGAAGTTCCCACTGGGGGAGTCGTATCCTTTACATCATCCGACCAAGCGAATGTACCGTATTGGGTACTGCCTCCGTTCAAGCTGCTATCCGACACCTTTTCCCCGCAGGTAATTGCGCTTGCCGTTGGCCAACTGATTTCAGGGGCCGCTGCCTTGCTGATGACAAAGGTTCTTGTTGATGTACCGGTATAGTTGCCTATGCCGGTAACGGTCACGGTTGCTTTGCCCGCATTGGTGTGATTCGTATAGGCAAGCGTATAATCGGTGCCCTCAATGAGCTGTGTTCCATTTTTTAATGTTACGCTTACAGCAGGGGTAATCGGAGAGCCTATATAGGTAAACGATTTGCCCTCTACCGCAACATCTGCTCTTCCAATCCCGGCCTGCCGAATAAATACTTTCTTCGTTTCTGCCTGCTCTGCCATATTTTGCGATCCTACAAATTTTGCGATGAGCGTGTGCCATCCATTTTCGAGATTCGCTTTTGCGGTGTCGATGGTAAAGGTCAGCTCTTTGCCGGAGGTTACATCTTTCGCCTCAGTAAGCTGCCTGTCTCCTTCGTAAATTGCCATCTGGCCCGCCTGAGGTGTACTAAGTGCTCGCACCTTTCTAATAGGAGCCTTGCCGGTTGCCTTAGGCGTCACAGTGACGTAGATAGGATCGCCGTAGACATAGGAACTCACTTTCACTCCGCCGCTAAACTCAGTCCCGGACTGCGCAATGGTGTACTGCACTTTTGCCTTCTCTCCGCCCACGGTAACAGCGGCGGTATAGGTGCCCGCATCGGTGGGCGTTCCGGTAATAGCAGTGCCATCCTTGGTATAGGCAATTTCCGATACAGACACACCGGAGATAAGGGTGTTTTCCAGAACTGCGGCCTTTCCTTTTCCGTCATAAATCAAATTATCCGCAGGAGCCTTGATAATCACACTGCCACCGTTGCCTTCGGGCAGTCCGCAGTTTTCTGCCGTACAATGTTCCGTAATAGTTGTACCATCCTGACTGACGATGTACTGCCAGCTATGCCGGTGTGTCTGAAGCTGCACGGTTTTGCCGTCATCTAATAGAGCGATACCATAGTCGGGAATGTCAGAAATGAAGTTTCCTTTCTGAATCCAGCCTCCATCAGTTGCCTTGGCGATGGTGATCGGGTTTCCATCTGTAGGATTATGAAAGGATCTCACGCCGATGCGAGTCCCTTCATGCAGTTTCTCCATTACCTGAATGGTTTTCCCATCAAACAAAACCACATTTTTTCCGCCATTTCCTGTGTTGTCGGTAATTGTTACCTTGCCTTTGCCGGTGACCTGAAAGGCTTGTCCTCCGAAGTATACGCCGCCGCCATAAGGAGCAGTGTTGCCGGTAATTTTGCCGCCGTGCAGAATCATCTCTGCGGTGTAGACGCTTTTTCTCCCGACGCAGTGCACACCACCGCCATATCTGGCGCTATTGCCGGTAATCTCGCCGCCGTACATTTCAAATTTAGTGGACTCTCTCAGAAATACACCTCCGCCGAACTGGTCTCCGTTGGTTTCTGAACCTGAATCGGTTGCACGGTTATTTGTGATTTTTCCGCCGTACATGATAAATTTGCTACTACTGCCAAAGCAAAACACGCCGGCACCGCAGTAAGTTTGATTTTCGGTAATCGTCCCTCCGTACAGACGGAATGTTACACCCCCTCCGCTGAAGGATACACCGGACCGAAAGCCGGTAATCGTGCCGCCGTACATGTCAAAGGTGCTTCCTGCTAAGGGGTTAATGCCCAATTTCTTGTATACTTCATTGCCCTCTCGGCAAAGCTTGCCGGTTGTCCCGCAGTCGGTCAGCGTCAACTTTCCGTTTTCAGAAATCTCCACGTAACCATTGCCGGAGAAGGTCATCTTATGTCCGTTCAAACAAAGCACCACATCCGACGGTTTCCAAATGCTATTCAGCGTGACATCCTTTGTCAGGTAGTAGCCGTCCACATCTGCAGGCATAGAGGTCGGCATCTGAGGATTTGCGGGATTTTCCTTATAGGGATTCCACGGCTGAAAATTCAACTTATTTTCTTCCGTATGATTGCCAATGGCAGTGTGTGTACCACCACAGACACAGTGCGCTTTATGCCCCTGTGTGCGAAGCCACACCACACCGTTCTCCTGATACAGCTCGTTTGCGAGCGCATCATCCGGGAAGAGGTTGTTGAAATATTTCCCGCCGGTTGCATCAGTAACAGGGATGGGTGCCTCAGGGGAATCCGAATTCTCTACAGAAATGCCAAAGCGTGCATCGGCATTCAGCCTCCCGAAGGAGAGCGTTTTCTCTGTGTGAAGCAGAATATTTTTCGTCTTGTTCTCAATTACCTTTGCTCCGCCGCTGAGGGTAAGCTTGCCATTCAGATAATCCACGCCTATGGTGTTTTTGGTAATGGAACCGCCGTTCAGCGTACATCTCCCGCCATTAAGCAGTACGCCGGTGGTATTGTCGCTGATTACGCCGCTGTGCAGGTTGAACGTGCCGCCTGTTACCGCAATGCCGGAGGAACCACCGCTGATTTTGCCTTTCCCACAGTCCATCAGAGTGAAGGTGCTGCCGGTGCCTACGGTAATTGCAGAAGCACTGTTAAAGACTGTGATGTTCTTTCCGTTCAGGCAAAGCGAAATGTCCCGATTTGGAGCTGTCCATGCTTCGCTCAGTGCGACATCTTTGCTCAGACAGTAGTATTTTGTGTCTGATTTGTCTCCTGTGATTTCATCCAAAGAGTGAACCTCCTTGAATTCTGTCTGCGTGCCGTTATCCAGTCGGTGTATATGAGGGGTTACAATGGCGTAACTGCCGTCATCGTTTTTCTTGACCCTCCCGTAGCTTTTATCCAGAGAAATGTCCGCAGAGCCGATTTTTCTTTGCCGCCAGATGTCATACTTTCCATTCTCATTTAACAGCCAGGTCACTTCGCCGGTGCCCATCTCCTTCTGCGTCTTGGATATTACAGTATGGTTGTCTCCGTCCTGGTATAGTTCACCCTCGTAGTATATTGCATCGCCGACTCTTGGTTTGGAGTGGTAATAGTAGCAGTTTGTGATTTTACCGCCGGAGCTATTTTTTGCAATGGCGTAGTCTTTCGGCACATAGGAAGTGCCTGTGACCCCATCTGTTCGGAGTTCACCGTCAAACAGGCAGTTTTTAATTGTGCCTGAATTTTCATAGGCAATGCCTGCAGCAGAGGCATTCTCCGGAATAAGAATATCCGACTGTAACTTTCCCACCGCACTCAGGCAGTCTTCGATTGTGCCGCTATTCCTGTAGGCAATGGCACCAAACTCCCCCTTGACATGGAACGTATAATAGACTATGGCGCTGCATCGTTGGATAGTGCCTGCGTTATACGCCGCAATCAGTCCACATTTGATAACATTGACATTGTCGGGTTTATACGTAGAGCCCATGTAGTCAACCTTCACAACCACATCCTGTATTGTACCACCCAATCCAATCCAGCCGAAAAGGCCCTTTTCAGAAATTGGGTCTGAGTCACTGTAGTTCCCCAGCCGAAAATTCCTTATGGTATAGGCGTTTCCGTCAAAGGTGCCGGTGTAGGGATGTTCCTTGGTTCCAATGGGCACCCAACTGACGTTATTCAGGTCAATGTCATGCAGCAGTCTGGCGTGAATATCGGTTGTTCCGCTATTCACCGTATCCCGAAACCATGCCAACTCCTCTGCGTTGGTAATCTGGTAGGGGGATTCTTTTGTGCCTTCTCCCTTCGGCTTTTCATTTGTTGTTTCTGCCGCAACAGCCTGCAGAGCTGCAATTTCTTCGGCATTTTCTCTGGGGCTATCCTCTACGTTCGGCAGTGCATTGATTTGCTCCTGTCCTGAGCAGATCTCACATTCATAGGTGCAAGGCGTTCCCTCGGTAGCGGGGGAATAGCCGCAGTCCGCATTATGCTCATGTCGGCAGTCTAATTTTTCTGTGATACAGCCGCTTTCCTTACTACATTCATGGGTACATGTATGCGGCTCTCCTTCCGCCGTATTCTCTGTTGCACTGTCCTCCGCAACAGGATAACAGCTCTCCCCATGCTCATGCACACACTGCTTTATCGGTGCATAGCAATCCTCTGTATGCACATGCCCGCAGGGTGTTCCCTTCTCTCCTTCCGTATACCCACAATCCTCTGTATGCTGCGTGTGGTGTATACATAAGCCTACATCAGCAGGAGATTCAACCTCTGCCGCCGCTATCTGCATTTGCGGCATGGTCAAAATCATTACCGCTGTCAATAAAAATGCGGTCAATCTCTTTCGATTTCCCATTTATACTCTCTCCCTTCTTTTTCCTCATTTTCTGTCGGATATACTCAATACCTCCTCTTTTTTCCTGTATTTGATTCTGCACCCTGTTCGGTGCATTTTTTCAATAACACTTTCATAAGCATTCTCTCCGATACAAAACCTGTCCAAAGGCTTTCCGCAGGCTATGAATATCCACAGGCTTTTTCCCAAACCAGTCCGCATTGTACCGATAGGCACGCAGGGCAAAATCCAAATCCGAAAACCAAAAAATATGCGCATGCGGTCTTTTCTCCCACAGCAGCTCCATAATCTCCAGACTAAAGGTGCCATCCTGTGCCACCACAAATAAATCAACCTCAGGTCCGTCCCGCACCAAGCTGCAAAAATCCTCCTGTCTCACATAGGGGGTAATCTCCACAAAACGCAGATATTCTCTGGCACATTGGTCAAGCTGTCCTAACAAAATTTCCAGTTCTCCAAGGTTTTCATTGTAAAGTGCAATCTTCAACACGCCTCCTCCCTTCCACAGTAGATTAAAAAAGCATAAAAAAAATCGATTCTTTTACAGAACCGACTAAATTTAGGATACCATTTTTCACCACTCTGTCAATAGGTCTTGCATGAGATGTCAAAAATCTGCACGAAATGTAGGTCAAACCGAAAAAAAATATGATACAATAGTTCTTGAAAAGCAAAATTCTTAAGTTAGGAGGCGAAAATTATGCGGATTGCCATTGTAGATGACCTTTCCACCGATGCCGAAGCTTTGCGGAAGTTTCTCTGCCGTTGGGCATCGGAACAGGGGATTCCTTTGGTTCCTTCCCCTGTTATATTGGAAAGCGGCGAGGCTCTGCTTGCCCATTTCGCTCCGAATGCCTTTGATATAATCTTTCTGGATATTTATATGACCGGCATAACCGGTATGGAGGTTGCCCGAAAAATTCGGGAGCAGGATACGCATTGTCAGCTAATCTTTACAACCACCACCGGAGAGTTCGCTGTGGACAGCTATGAAGTTGGGGCTGCATATTATCTGGTAAAGCCCTTTTCCTATGAAAATCTAACACAGGCACTTTCACGCTGCAGTGCGGAGCTTTTGGAGCAAAGCCAGTGCGTAATCATTCCGGGTGCTACAGAACAGCCACCACTTCTGCTCCATCAAATTACCTATACCGAATACCAAAGTCGCAATGTAGAGGTTCATCTGCTTGGCGGAAAAACACGCCTCATCTCCATGCGGCAGGCTGATTTTGCGGCTCTGCTGTTGGCGTATCCCTATTTCTGCGACTGTATGCGTGGCGTTCTGGTCAATTTGGAGCAGGTGGAAAGCTTAACGGCAAGTCATTTTCTTCTGTCAGATGGGACATCTGTTCCTGTCAGCCGATTAAAATATAAGGAGGTGCGGGAAAAGTATCTTTCCTTTGCCTATGCCCGCATGAGAGGAGGCTTCACAAATGGAACTCTCTGATATGCTCCACCCGATGCTGGAGCTTTCCGTCTCTCTCCCCGCTATCATTCTGTGCTTTCTGCCGATGAAAAACCATCTGAACGGCAAGGGAAGGCTCCTCTTGCTGTGGGGCATTCCCACTCTGATTTTGTGGTGTGTAGGGATGGGCTGGCTCTGCTGGCGGTTTCGTTATAGCACAAAGCTCTGTATGCTTTTAACGCAGGTATTGCTTCTGCTGTTTTATTGCAAAGCAGTTCCGCTATCTCGGTGGAAAACCGTCAACGTATTTCTGGCGGTTTGCGGTGTATTTTCCTGCATGTATAATCTGGCAATTCTGATAGATGCCCTTCTGTTTCGGCGGAGTGGTGCAGTTGTGCTTTCCCTAAACAGTACCATTCTTTATGTCCTACTGTGCTGGCTGCTGCTGGGAATTTTATGCTACCCTGCCACACACGCTGCCCGTTGGCTGTTGGATGAGGTAGAAACACCGGAAACCTGGTATATATTCTGGATATTGCCGTTGGTGTTCTGGTGTCTGAATACCACCCTTCGCCCCAGGAAATATTCCACGCTTTATACCAACCGTGTGATGCACTTCTATCCGATTTTAATTCTTGCACTTCTTGGGCTGATGCTGCTTTATTATGCCCTGTTTTACTGGATGGCAAGGGGAATTGCCAAAAATATCCGTCTTTCGCAGGAAAACAAACTGCTGCAAATGCAAACTGCCCAGTATCGCACTCTGCAAAAGAGTATTGCCGACCCCCGCCGTGCCAGACATGATTTGCATCAGCATTTCAAGGCATTGCAGGGCTGTGTGGAAAGCGGCGATATCTCCAAAGTGGCGGCCTATGTGAAAGCATACGGAGAAAGTCTCCCACCCGATACAATTCATCAATTTTGCAAAAATTATGCTGTGGATGCCATTCTGCACCACTATGCAGAGCAGGCCCTCCTCCAAAAAACCGATTTGGAGGCTGTGGTTCAAATGGAGGAGCAGACGATTATTCCGGAGCCGGAGTTCTGTTCGCTTTTGGGAAACCTTCTGGAAAATGCCCTTGAGGCCTGCGCCGCCTCCAAAACACCACGCTTCATCCGTCTGCACATTCGCCAGCGGGGAACCCTTTATCTGACGATGGATAACACCAGCGACCAACCGCCACTCTCCGATGAAAAACGGCTCATTTCCTCCAAGCACGATGGCTTTGGGATTGGGACGGAATCTGTACGAATGACTGCGGAACGCTATAATGGGGATGCTCGTTTTGAATGGAGGGAAGGAGTATTCTATGCCTCGGTTATGCTTTCCTCTGCTGACTGACAGAATCCCCCTTCTGTAAATCAAACGGTTTTTTCTCAGAAAATTTTATAAAAAAATCGGAATTTCCTATAAAGGCACAAGAAAACGGTTAATTTATAATCAACCGTTTTCTTACTAAGCTATAATTTTTCTTTTATATCTGTCACAAAACCATTTCTATATTCACTCCAAATCTCTCTCACCCTCTAAAAGCTCCTTGGTCTTTCCGACTAGATATAATGGAATATTGGTAATATTACCGTCCTTTCTATATCCCATTTTTGAAAATTTGACTGCATATTGAGGGTGATTGTCTACAACACATTCATCCAATTACCTTCTTTCAAAATTAAAATTGACTTTCATGCCCTCAATTACAATGTTTCAGGGCATAAAAGTCAATTACACTTATTTCAATATTTTCCTCATCACGTTATCCGTATTCTTCTTTTTTGACTCCGTCTACTCTACCATTTTACCACTGTGATGAAAGAAGAAAATCTGACAAATGGACAATTTTAATACCATTTTCAATTCCCACATCCAAATCATTTAAAGTAACAACATACTTAGGATAGTGGTCTTTAATTTCCATTAGATTTCCCACTTCACGATCAGATTTTTCCGGAAGCTGCACACACACCTGCACATATATCTTCTCATCTCGTCGGATTGCCACAAAATCTATTTCCTTGGTATCGTTCTTTCCGATAAATACATCATATCCTCGCCGTTTTAATTCAAGAAAAACAATATTCTCCATTACCCCATCCAACATTTTACGGTTATACCCCATCAGTGCATATTTCAAAGAAATATCCGCAAGATAATACTTCTCCTGTGTTTTCAAAATACTTTTTCCTTGTAAATCGTATCTTGCACAAGGATAAATGATGAATGCCTGTTCCAGCCATCTTAAATAATTATAAATACTCTCTACAGATATTTTTCTATGCTCATTTTTAAGAAAATTAGAAATAGAATTCGCAGAAAATGTTTTCCCTATATTTTCTATGACATACTTCACCACACGATCAAACAAATCCTGTTTATTGATGCGGTGTCGCTTCACTATATCACGAGAAACAACCGTATGATAAATGCCATTGACAATTTGATATGCCGGCTGCGTTTCATAATCTCCGATTGCAATTATCGGAAATCCACCAGAACAAATATACTCTTCAAGTAGCTCTCGTCTGGACAATGTACTGTTCGCTTTGAAATCTAAATACTCCTGAAAAGATAATGTAAATACAGGAATCAAAACATACCGCCCTGTTAGATAAGTAGAAATCTCACTGGACATAAGTTTGGAGTTGGAGCCGGTTACATAAACATCCGCATTTGTACCTTCAAGCAAGCTATTAACTGCTTTCTCCCAACATTTAATCTCTTGAATCTCATCCAGAAGTATATAACATTTCTCTTTTCCTGCAATTTCTGCAATAAGTTCATCGTACATCTGCTTCGCTGTAATATTCTCAGGAATATCCATTTCTGTATATCTCTTCATTATAATACATGATTCCGGTACATTCCGGCTAAGTAATTCTTCTTTTAGCATTTCAAAAATAGTAGATTTTCCACAGCGTCGGATACCTGCAAGAATTTTTACCAGAGGTTGATTTATAAATGGTTTTATTGCTTCGATATAATCCGGTCTAAAAATCATGTTATCATCACCTTTCTTATTTATTATAACAAAAAACTATATAATTTAAAACACTTTTTCTGTTTACACATTAAAAACTATAAGAATTATGATAGTTTTATTGGCTCTTTCTCCACACACTTTCTCCACCCTATTTCTTCTTTTATCTCTCTCTTGTATTTGTAAGAGGAATTTCTACTAATTCCAAGCAGTTTTATTACCTCCTTATCCTTCAGCATACCGTTAAAGGACGAGGAATACTTATATATTTCCCGTTTTTTCTGCTTTGTACTTTCGTATTCTATTTTTGTGCCGGCAGCTCGTCCTATCTGCTTACCATTCAAACGTGCTGTTTCAATTCCTTCGATGGTTCTTCTCCGCAAATCCTTAACTTCCTTCTCTGCCTGCTCAAAACATATTTTAATCTGCTCCTTCGCAAGAGCCAGCATATACTTGTTTACACCTTCCAGAATATAATCTACAGTAGTACCTGTCATTTCAATGCCGGACTCCATTGCCTTCTTGTAGACACTGGTATTGATATGCGGCTCTTTGAGAAATACCAAATCAATTCCCCTATGATATAATTCTTCATAGGCTGTGAATCCTTCTTCCGCATCCCTCGACATACGGCTGACAGAATCAAAAACGATTCTGTCCCCTTGTCGGACGTTCTTAATCAGCTTCAGCCACTTTTCCCTTCCTTCCATCTTCGTTCCCGTATTAATGTAACACTTGTATAGCAAAAAATTCTAAAAATCGAATGGGTGAGCATAGGCCTCCCATTTTTTATACAAAGGAATGCAGCCCCAAGGCAATTTGCCCCGGAGCTGCCGGATGAAAATCTTTTTTGAAAAAGCAACCTTGAAAATATTATTTTCAAAGTCTAAAGGAAACTGCCACAAAAAATTGTGCTTAGCACCCCTTAAGCTGTTGCTCCTTAAAAGCTACTACGAGGAATACCTCTCATGTGTCATAACTATCTTGGTGGTATGTATCTCCGGCATTTTCAAATAACTTATCTACAATTTTCAAAAAAACATCTAATTCTGTCTTTGATACAGCTATATCGTTTCCTTCAGTATCAGACATATGTTGATATACTCTGTCATCTTTATAAATAGCAAAATCCTTGATTTCTTCGTTTGTAACCCAAACTATTCGATACATAAAATTTGCTGTTGGTCTTAATACATTCTTTCCTGGGGATTCAACAATCTCCCCTTGGTTTAATAAATCAGACAATTCATCGAGCACCAAATTGATATCAGCTTCATTCGTTATATATATATAATCCGATCCTTGCTGAATACAGATGAAATCCGCATCAAAATTATAACTCTCACCTTCATAACCATCTCTCTCGGTTGTTTTTTTCAAAAAATTACTACCGATCTTTTGAATATCTTCTTGAATTATATTGACATTAATAATTTTTTCAGAATCATTCCATGTTATATCGATCCTTGGGAATTTTTCAAATACATAACCATTATTTATTGCCATTCCAACAACCTGATGGCTTACAATAATAGAACCCCATGCTTTATTTGTTGCTTTTTCTATATCAGCTAGCTTAAAATAATATCTTCCGTTCAAAAGAAAATACTCGGCTTCACTGCTAGAATCATCATAAATGAGTCTGCCTTTTTCCACTTTGACTTTAGCGGTCTGTTGGGTTAATTCTTTCAGCGGCTCGTTGGACGTGGGTATATCATAAGGATCTACCACCACACCTTTATTATCATTCTGGATTGCATATACTGCCATATCTAAATGGTTCATAATGTCTCTTATCCTAACAAAGTTGTATCCATTAATGTTATAGCACTGGATTGTCTGTATCTCGCCATTATTAAAACGCACCTGAGCATTATTCAATGTTGCATTGCTTGTATCCGATGCAGCATATACCGTTGTAGAAAATAATACTATACATAAGAAATATAAGATTTTTTTCACTTCTCAACGTCGCTCCTTCACTATAAAATAAAAATAAGGAAATTGTCAGAAAAAATTTCTACATTTTTATTTCTTTATAATTTAAAACTTAACAGTTACTAACGTAAGCATCTTATCTTTGTCATACAGAATATATCTCACGCCAGAATTCCATCCATCTGCAATCATAAAATAAACATTTGTTTTATTTGTATGAACGTATTCTTCATACCCAAATGTGTATACATAATGTGCACCATACAAGCTGCCTTTATCCAACTGAATAATTTGGCAAATCTGATTTTTTACATTACTCATCATACCATTTACTCCTACATCACTCACAAACTGAAATTCTCTTGTTGCACCTGTATATTTTTTATTAATACTTGTAAGATACTGATTAATACCAGAAGACAGAAAATTAGGGTATGTTCCATTCTTGGGATCACATCCCGTTGTTTTAAATAATTCATCGTATACATTCTTGATTGTTCCATCTAATAAAACATCCTCACCGAAAGAATGCTTTGCCATGATCATAAGATTGGTTGCTGCAACCGGTCCACAATCCCCAATGTTTCCAACGAAATCATTCATTGTTTTATATGGTGCAAACGTAGAATCAACAATATTTCTAATATTTAAAGACTTATAGCCATCTTCCATTGGAGAAGGATCTTTAATAAACACGGGCACTACTGCCTTCTTTTCATAGGCTTTATATATTGCCTTCCACATATCAGAATAATCAGAAGTGTCTGTACTATTGTTATACGTATCGATACTTACGCTTTGTACTTCTTCTTGAGTATTTAAATTTTTTACTGTACCAGTACCTTCATTAACCGCAAAATAATCATACCCGCCGACATAGTAAATTTCTTCATTTGCTTCAGCAGAATCTAAAAAACCTTTTTCATCAGAAAAGCTGTATTCAATGACAGGTGCATATTCTTCTTGCGCACCAATAACAATATATCCATGATAAGTATCCTTCTCATCTTCAATATCAAATTTGTATGCAGAAGGAACACCTTCGGTCTCATATATTGTCTTACTTAAAATCAAATTATAGTCATTTGGCAATTTTTCAATTATATCTTCATTTTCTTCTCTTGAAAGCAGAAAATCATATGCAATTGCCATTGCCAAATCTTCGCTTACTACTTTATCATTAGACCCACTTGCAAACGCAGTTGATGTTCCACCCAACAACATTACCATAGATAATGCTATAGCCATAATTTTTTCTTTCATATATTTTCCTCCCTCGTATAGAATAAATTTATAGAAAACAATAGGAATTTATTGTATACTATATCTATCAATCCTGATTGAAACAGATTTTGTGTTAGCCGCACGATTCTGCCTTTTCATTCAGGATTTTTTTATCACCTCCATTACCGATTTTTTCTTACCATTCATAGCACCGCCTCCTCTCATTTATGTAATTTATAAACAGCACTCATATTGAATAAGTGCTACTTAACTTAATGTGTGCATTTCGCATCTGTAACAGTTCTGATTACATCACCTTTCCAAACAGTTCCACAAGTGCTGCATTTCTGCCCTTCATAGTATGTTGTAACACAAGAACCATTACTTTTTTTCTTATGTTCCTTTAAAGTAATGTCCACAAGTTTATGGGCATGTCTGGGTTCAACCTGCGCCTGCACCTGTTCCGGCACATCAGCCACTTCCCCCTGATAAATAATTTCGTATGTAATATCATCTGTATTGCACAGTTCAAATTCCACCAGACTGTCTTTATTTATATGTGTGTGACTTTCAAATTCTCCTTCCATCTGAATATCATCAGCAGCTACTTCTTCCAATTCGCCCGCTTTTACAAATTCAACATTCTTAGAAAACAGCATATTTACAGGAACATCCAATTCCTTTGCCGATGCATTGCCACAAAACATTGCCACCATCGCAATCGTTGCCACTGTAACCTTCCCCAGTCTGCTGTTCATACTGCACTTTTTCATAATTTTTATCATCCTCCACTTATAATTCTTTATCTCCAATCCTACAAAGCCAATGCTGAAAAATGTTCCTTTGCTTCTGGCCTGTTCCAGCTCCAGCACCTTTATAATCAGCTCGCAATATTTTCGTTTTTGCCCCTTCGTATATTTTTTTGTTACATCTTCATCGCAAGCAGCTTCTGTCCATTCTGAAAGATTTTTCATTAAAAGGTAATATAATGGGTTGAACCAATTCAGGCAATTTAAGAACAACACCAATAACTTCCGCAATAAATCCCGATGCTTCACATGATAAAACTCATGCTCTAAGATAAAACCAATTTCTTCTTCATCAAAGAAAGCTATCATATAAGCAGGAATCACAATGTATCTTTTCCTTATACCGATTGTGCATGGTGTAGATATATTGCAGCACCCAATCAGGCTTACGTTTGATACCTGATTACTGTCTTTAATCTTACAGAATGTTTCATGCCATAAATCGTCCTGCACATAGAACATAGACTTTTTAACGGCATATAACAGGCTGGCATATTTCCATACATAATAAATGAAAAAGCCAATAACCCCGATCAACCAAATGGTTCCGAGATATTCCATGTGTATTTGATCTCGCACATTATATATAAAGCCATCATATCCGCTTATATCTTGATGTATCAATAAATCTGACTGAATAAAAGCCTTTTCACTGCCATCCCTTAGCGATA
>OHAM01001494.1_pt1 | contig 14554 bp, 17 predicted proteins | sample 1577161 | NCBI WGS metagenome assembly OHAM01 (sample SAMEA3541583, study PRJEB24748) | human gut metagenome | biome: human gut; feature: human-associated habitat; material: faeces | place: China | collected 2012
TTCCGTTCGGTTCACGACTTCAACGTTACATTGGGTAGGTATCGGGACGGGGTTAGATAGATAAAGCCTTTCTTGTGTATTGAATAAAATAACTAATACTTAACTTATTCAATCTTTCTATATCAACCACTATTTTATTGTCATCTTTTTCTAATATTGCTTTATTTCTGTTACAATCATAATACATTGTAACACCTAGAATTTTTGCTTCTTCGATAAACTTTAAAAATTTGTTCACTGTCATGTTATGTACCTGTGCACCACCTTTGTGGGCTTCCTTTCTTTACAATATAAGTATATCATAATTTGATGTACTTGTAAAGTGTTTTGTTTAAATATTTAAAATTCGTAACATATCATAACATAAGTTTTTGATTTGTTGATTTTCAAAATATAAGTATCCATTTTGAAATGCGTTTATAATGTTACCCAACCAATACGACTTTTTAGCGTTTCTTATTAACATCATGTTAGGTTTAAAATCTTTTGTTGTCACTGCAAACATGAAACTTGTGTCGGGGTCATATTTATAAGACGCGTATATTTTGCCTTCTTTGAAGTCAAACCAAAAACCAATATATTTTCCATTGAAGAATACCGCACATTGAAAGCGTGAATTTTGTGTTCTTTCCTCTATAAAATATTCATTGTCATTTACAAAGTCGTTTTCTATTGCATAGTTTCCGTAATCTGTACCGTCGATAATTTGACCGAACTTTGTTTTCTTCTTTTCTTCAATAAACTTTTCATCTTTCCATATCTCAACCGCAATATGTCCGTACTTGTTGAAACGTTTGGTCAAGTCAGGTTGTATGTTCCAATATAAGAAATAAGGATTGACAATACTTATTGCATTACCCATGAATATAACACGCACATTGTCACGTTTACGTGCGATTGTTTCGTACATTTCAAGAAACGCTGTTACTTCATTGGGTAAGTATCGAATTGCTCCCTTGTCGATAATAAATTCATCAAACCCTATCAAGTCAACTAAAGGGAAAGACGTACTTTTCAATGTCATAGCGGTAGACAACGCAACCGCATAACCACACACTTTACCATCACAATAGAATGTATTTCCTTTGACCTTGAATTCATGGTTAGGGAATTCGTCATTAGCTATAATATCATTGAAAAACGTTTGTATCGTTTTCAACTCGCTTTTATAACGTCGTAAATAAATGAATTGACTACCTCGTTTAATGAAGCGTTTTATTCCTCGTTTCTTAAAGTCGTATGTCTTACCTCCACCACGGTTTGAAATAATGAAATTAAATAATGCGTTTAACGTCAATAGTCTATCTGCACTATACCACATAAATTTTACCTCCTTTTAATAAATCACATAAGAAGATAAAGAAATTTATCTTCTTAAATTATTCATTAAAGCATTTCATTAACACGTTTTTGCACTGCGTTATAATCATAACCCGCTTGTGTTAGACGGTTTTTTCTGTCTTGACCGTTACCCCACTTACCTTGTATAACTTCCTTTGCTAATGTGTCAATACTCTTTGTTTTAACTCCTAGTTTTTCATTGACTTTGTTTTGTACGGCGGTAGCGTCATATCCCGCTTGTGTTAATCTGCTTACGCGTTCCGCACCGTTGCCCCATAGTCCTTTGATAACTTCATTTGCTAGTTCTTCAACGGTTTTCTTTGTTGGTTCTGTAATTGAACCGCTTTTGTAACCATTGAAACCACGTTCTTTTAATAGTGTGGGGTAGTCATAATATAACACGTTACGGTCAAAACGTTTACCGCTTAATGAATACATACTTGTGAATTGGTGCAAATGGTAAGCATTTGACTTGTCACTTTGTAACGTTCCGTTATTAGTACCCCAATTTGCACACCATAAATCAAAACGACCTTTTGAAACAATCTCTTTTAATTGATTTTTTAACCAACTTTCACTTGCATAGATACCAACGTAATAACCCTGTTTTTCCATGTGTAAACAGAATGTTTCACAAATAGCACTTAATGTGTGATTGCTTGGCATACCGTGTTTTTTCTTGTAACCGTCTGCGTCCTCCATATCGTAATAGATAGGCATATCGAATTGTTTACCTTTTAACCATTCGCAACATTGCTTTGCTTCTGCTAACGCTCCCGCAGTATCTAAAGCATAACCGTACAAGTAAGCACCGACGTGCAAACCTACTGCCTTTGCCTGTTTGTAATATTCTTCAAAACGGGTATCTTTCTGCGAACTTGCCGAACCGTAACCGCAACGTAAAATTACAAAATCGTTACCCGCGTTTTTGATTGCTTGGAAGTCTAAACCTCCATTATGCTCACTTAAATCTAAGCCATATTTTTTCATTTTCTATAATCCTCCTGTTAATGCTTTGCATAGCCATAATGTTATAAGTGGCTTACCGCTTCCGCTTGGTGGTTGGGGTGGAATAACTCCACCCATATACTCATACCACGTTAAAGCATCCGCTTTTCTCTTGTCAATGTGATTTGTTTCGGGGTCATAACTTGGTCGTTCATAACCAACCATGAACATAAGCGCTAGTTTGTCGGGCGTCCAATTCATACTATTTGTTTTGAACTGTTCCCCTGTAATTCCTACCATGTCGTCGGTTGCCCCGCTTGGTTTGTATGGGTCAATATATGCCTGTGTAGTGTACCATTCATTGACGCTTGAAACTTTCTGCAACTCTGCGTCTATGACTTGAAGTTGCACGTCCCCGCTTGTGTACGGGGAAAGTCCCAACGTATTACAATGGCTTATCAATACACTTTGTGGTGTCCATTGAACCAAACCATAACCTCCACCTCCTCCCGCTTCTACACGTTCGGGGTTGATTGAACTTTCGTTTTGCATATTTCCTAAAATGCCTGCGATCGTCATATCATGATAACCCATAGAACGATACGTATTGATAACTATATTTGCGTTGTTTTCCATTTCCGTTTGGGTTAGTCCGCCCGCTCTACTTATCCATGTAGCCATTTCTTTAACTTCCTGTGTTTTCGGTGTCGTTATCGTTTCGCAACTGTTCCAATGCGTCAAGTAAACGCTTTGGAACAGGCAAACCAATACGATCGCAATTTTCGACAATACTTAAGCCCTCATTTGCTATATAGAACATAGCAATCACATTTCTAAATATCCACGTATCTCCTGTTACCAATCTGTCAAGAAACACACCCAAAATAATTAATAATAGAATTGTTCCTTTTTTAACTAACCCAACCGATCCCGTTTCACTGTTCCATTCTTTTGCAATATAAGAAGCGCACATTCCTGTGATATAATCTAAAATCATGAATACTGCAAGTGTAATAAGTGCAATATCCCAACCACCGAGAAGATACGTGACGATACCGCCACATACTCCTACGATTGTATCAAACATTGTTTTCTTTTCCATATAAACCCCTCCTATGGGTTCCAAGGGGTAACGTCCCCGTAATAACCAACCATACACATTTGACCGTTTAGCGCCTGTATTTCTACATTTGTTCCTTTAGGTGTTTTGGTTGCCCCAATACTACAACCCCCCGTTCCTATAACATCACTTGTTTTGGGCATTTCTAACGCTAAAATGCAATTATTTAGGAACGTTATCTTCATGACAGGTCCTTTTACCTGTGCGCCTCCAAATGTTGGAGGTGTAATTGTTAAACGTCCGGATTGTGCTCTTATAATTTCACTATAAAACGTTGTGTTTAAATCAATATCAGTTTGTTCATTATATGCCCACGCATTTTCAATCACTAAACCGTCTTGCAACGCCCAATTATGAAATAATTTACCATTAGTACCTAGAATATGCACATCCCTTGAAATAGTTGAACCAATGAATACAAATTGTTGTGTTGCGTCTGTTTCATCAAACATAATGTTCTTAAAATATAGATTATAATTTGTTAGAGTATCACTATTAATAACGATACAATTAGTAGATGGGTAGTTATGAATATTGATATTTTTAAGTTCTGTTATTTCATAACCCCCACCCCAATCATGAAATTGAATACAAGTTGTTTTGATGTTGTCAAGCAATATGTTCGATACTTCCATATGATAATTTTTAGTCTTTAAAATATCAAAAACTAAACCATAATCACAATTTGTTATTGAAATATTGTTAATCTTTACACCTAAACGATTATTGACTACAAGTGACGGTGCTACAATAATACCTTGCACATTATCGTGAATATTAATGTTTTCAATTAGAATATTGTCAACAATATTGTCACGCCACGGTTCAATGTCAATCGCGCTTTCAGGTGGTGTTCCTTTGGTGTTTTTAATTTCACAATTTTGAATAACACAATTATCTACACCACAAATTGAAATACCTTGCCTACGGTTAGCGTCAAACGTACAGTTTTTAACTGTCACATTTTGTGCGGTTGTATCAATGATTATACCGTCACCATAACAATTTTGATACACACAATTTTTAATTGTAATGTTTTGACCTGTGATTGTGTGACCATAACCCCATTCGCCAACGTTTATCACAAGTTCTTTTGTTCCGTCAAACGTGATACCCTCAACATTTACGTTTTTACTTCCTAAAAATAACATAGTATAACGCCCTTTTTCTTCTGTAACCGAACCGATACCTTTTAATACTGTGGCATTTCCGTAAAATTTCATGTTGTCGTGCGCACTTAAACTTTGAGGGTACAACAACTCAATGAAATATATACCTTCATTAAAATAAATATCGTCACTTTCATCAATTATTTGTTGTATTAATTCACGATTGTTTTCATTTACATTTGATTTTAGACCGTATTGTAAAACGTTGTTTTTTCTGTAATTGATACGTTTAGCATATAAACCATTTGAAAGTGTTACATAATATGATGTAGGTTGTGCTTCTGTAATGATAAAATCATTTGCGCCCTTATCACCAATCTCATAATATCCTAAACAATAGCATTTGTCATTTACTTTTAAATTTGTATCATTTATCATATCTTCAACGACATTATAATAATAATTTGAAAGAAGTATTTCTTTTATAATTCTTTCTAGCGTCCCGTCGTTCAACCATTCTTGCATTTGTTCTTTTGCATATGTTTCAAGTTGTGTATCAACCCATGTTAATAAATTTTGAAATGCGTCTTGCAATTCATTTTGTGTTTTAATAACTTCATTCAATTTTACTTGTAATTTACAAAGCACTTCATAATAACTTAAACTTTCATCATACACTAAAGGCAATACATGTTGACAGTAGAATTTGAAAGGTGTTATTTTATTGTTTTCCCAATTATTCATATATTTTTCCTCCTACCATATTAGCATAAACAAGTCGCTTATTTCTTCAATAATCATCATGTCTATACTTTTAAATTTTTCTATAAATTCATCAATGCCACTGCTTACTGTAACACCTACTAACCCGCTACGCTTACGAATATAGTTTTCTATATTGTTTACGTTCTGCGTTTCGGTGCTTGTTCCGTTTCCTGTTTCGTTTGTTTCACTTGTTCCGTCGCTTTTATCTTCATTAAGTGATGTTGCATAATCACGACCGCTTAAACGTCCTTGGGGTGTATCACTGTAAATGCTTTGTGATGTTGAACCGCTTGTTCCTGTTCCTGTTCTTGTGCTTGAACTGTGTGCGTCACTCTTTGAATTTCCTTGTGTTTCACGCGTGAAGTTTTCTACTTCACTGTTATTGCTCAATGGATCAAGTTTGTATATTTCACTTTCATACATTTTATTATACTTTGGCATAATCAAATTCAATCGTGCGTTCAATTTCTGTTTCCATAACTGAACGGTTTCAAGTCCTATTTCCCTTGTATAATAGTGATTAAGAATATTGTGTTCAAGTGTAGGCAAGTAAGAAGCGTCATAAATAGGGAAAGAGAAGTTGAACACGTCCGCGCGTGATTGTTCTATAATCTCGTCAACGCTCATTCCTGTAATGTCAATACCTTTGTTCTGTAAAGTGCTTTCACATATGAAGCGTACTTGTGTAGTGTATTTACTCATTAGGTTGTTCACTTCCTCCCTCGTCGGTTGAACCCTCCAACGTTTCACGTGAAACATTGTCTTGTTCTTCCTCCGCTTCTTTTTCTTCATAAATCTTTTCGTTTGTGGTTCTAAATGAAACCCACACTTTTTTGCCTTGTAATTCCTTTTTGAACATTTCATTGATTTGCTTGCACGCTTGACGACGTGCATTGAGCATGATATATCTTGACGCTTCAACCTGTCCGTTATTTGCGGTTACTTCATTTTCAACAAGTCTTTCTTTCTTGTCTGTGTTAGCATTGTCAATGCCTAGAAATGTCATTGCTTCATTCCATATCATATTTTTGTGTATATCCATTTTATCAATGTTATACGGACTTTGTGCGTTGATTACTTCTATACTGTTTATATCAAGGTTCTTATCCCCAAATATAAACGGTTCGTTTCCGTCCCACTGCATCATAATATTTTTGAACGTCAAACGTTGACTTTCGGGACACTTGAAAATTGTTGTGAATTTCTGTGACTTCATATTTACCATGATTGTCTGTTCAACTTCATACAAACGTTTTGCAAACAATTCTATTGTTAATGTAGTGGGTTGTCTTAAATAGTTATTGAAAATCAAAACACTATCATCAATGTTTAATTGTTGTTGGAAACCGTTTGTTGCGTATGCGGTTCTATATAATGGTATTCTGTAAACGTTCAAACGTCCGTCAATTCTACTATTCAATGCCATTAGTTGCCCGTTGTCTTTGTTTTTAAAGAATAACGCGAAACCATATTCAAACAAGCACAATTCAAGAAAACGTTCATCAACTGTTGGGGGTAGGTTATGCCACTCAAACATATTGATTGCATATTCTTTCAAACGGGTATAATAATCAATGAACACCGCTTGATTTGAATAAGCCGACCACCATTTATTGTGCTTTCCATTGAAACACATTGTGTTGTCATGTTCTGCCACTTTATAAGGGTTTGACATAGTGAACCTCCTTTCTATATTTCATTATTAGGTAGTGCATAATTGCCTACGTCTGTATTGTGCCACAATGTAATGCCTTTATTAAACATTTGTTTTATACTGTTCAAGTCGTCTTGTGGCATATTTCCTACAATCGTACAATCTACGGTCTTAACATAATTCCATGATTGACGCGTGTGTAGGTTCGGTATCTTGACACGGTTCACTTTATACCCGAACATTTTAAAATAGTCGGTTAATGTGTCCCTGTATTCGTCAGTAACTGTGTACTTGATAACTCGAACACCTGTATAGCGGTTCGCAAAATCGAAATTGTAGTTGTTACCTTGATTTCTCATATTTGACGGGTGGTTGTCAATATCTTTCATTTTGGCATTAAGTTGTAGTATTTCAGTAATACCGCCAACACCTGAACCAACCGCACCCGCAACGTTACCTAACATAGCATTGCCAACCGTTCCAACAACTGCATTTACTGCGTTGACCGCCGCACCTGTCATAAGGGTGTTTTGATTACCTTGTAAATAAGCCGCGGTATAATCATCAATAATTGCCATGCTTGAAACGTTGTTATTTATGATACCGCCTAAAAGGTTTGTTTTATCCTTATAGTTAACAACCTCATAAGCACTTTTGCATTGTGGTGCGATAGAACCGCGTACCGAAAATTTAAGGTCTTGCCCTGTTATATATTCGTTCTTAATATCAAACTCATTACCTTGCATATCTGTAACCTTTGTGTAAGAATAAGGAAACATAAGAAGTTTACTTTCTGCGTAAGTTGGGAAGTCTGTGTATTTATTACCACAATCAATTGAACCCGTTGTGAACGCTCCCCCATTGATGTAAATAATTGAACCCGTCAAGCCTAAATCATCACGGGCATTGTAAACACTTACGTGTTCAATATTTGTGATGTTTGCGTTTTCGTTATCAACTGTCACATTCAAGGGTACAAAATCAAGCAATGTCAATGATACAACTTTACCGACAAAAGCAGTGTCTTGATTAAGTTTGTCGTAGAACTCTGCCCAACTCATGAGTGATAAACCTTTACAAGTCCATTCACGATAACCACTTAAAGAAATAGGGAATAAGTAGTTGAAGAACCCTTGCGGTACGTTTCCAATGTTTTCGGGAAATGGTCGTAAAAGTCCATTGGGCAACTTATGCAAGTAATCTTTTGCGGTTACAAGAATAAAAACTGTGTCCCCGTAATTTTTATATGATGTATCACTTACAATCTTGTATTCATTACCATAGTTCAAACCCTCTTCAATAGTATTGATTACAGGTACACCGTCAACGTATCGCGTTGTGTGTTCTCTTTCAACAAATGATTGTTTGAACTGTATTTGACCTAACCACGTTTGGAACGGGTCAATTTGATAAAATACCCATGCGGTATTAGGGTTCACGTATTGTATATCAGTGATATACGCATAAAACCATTTGTTAGCATAATTACTATTTTGAAACATCAAATAATTACAATTATATAATAGTTCCGCATTTATTGGTACTGCAATGTAATTTCTTTCCTTGCGTTGGTAAGTGAACTCATTGAATGTACGCGCCACCTTGCCACTAAAGTATGACGTTTGAGCGGTTACACTATCGAACCATAATTGATTGGTTTCATTTAAAGAGAGGGGTACGTTCGATAACAAACGTACCACCGTTTCGGGTTGAAAATTCATTAAGCGCTAACTGTAATAGTGGCAATGTCTTTTTTGCTTGTATCAAATATAGACGTTGCGGTAACTGTTAAAGTTGTATTTGCTTCATCACTTGCGATTGTTAATAAACCGTTGCTTGTGATTGTGCTTGTAACTGCTTCTGTTCCTGTCACTTCCCATGAAACTGTTTCGGGTGCCATTCCTGTTGCAACCACTGTTGCGGTCAAATGTACATTTTGACCTTTTGAAGCGGTAGCAGTCTTTGGTGATAATGTCACGCTAGTAACTGCGGGTGTTTCAGTTGTAAAGGCGATTGCGTTTGCAAACTGTGACGTTGACAATACTTGCCAATGGTGGAAGAAATAGTTCCAATAAAGACCTTGTGCATTATACTGTTCTGTGAAGTTAAAGAACGTATCATATACCATGAACCATTGTTTATCAACCATTAAGGCTTGCACGTTTTCAAGTCCTCCAAAATCATCAACAATTACAACACGACCCAAGAAGTCCGCATATTCAAGATTAAATGCACGTGCTAAACTTTCCACGTCCATAAGTGCCTCGGCTTCGGGTGTCATAAAAATAATAATATCTTCCATTGGTGTAAAAGTGTGTACCCCTTGTGCATTGTACTTATTAGACATGAAACCAATTGTTTTAGCCATAGCACGCAATTTAACTGTGAAAGACTTTGCGCTTGCTTCGTCTGTAATAGCGGTTACGGTAACAGGATAGAAAAGACCTTTGCTTCCATAGTCCATCATTAAATGTTTCATCAATAAGAATTCATCATAATTATCGCCACTATATAAACTGTCAACGATACGTCCGATTAAATCTTCAATACCTCTATATGATAAGAACGCGGTTCTTAATTGGTCATTAGAAATAGTGACCTTGTAAAAGTCCTGTCTATTCATACGGTGGAAGATTGTTTTCACGTCGGGAATAACTCTTTTGAATACTTCTGTTTCTGCCACTTCGGGGTCATAACTTTGTGCTTTTGCAATCTCAACGAAAATTTCTTCAATATCCTTACCGAATTCTAACATACCTTTTTTGAATTCTCTTAATGGGTTTTCATACAAACGTGATTGAATGATAACCATACCGATACGGTTAATTAAAGCATTAAGAAATTCGTTTCTTGTAGGCTCGTAATTTGTGATTGCGTTACCTACCTCCGCAATGTTGTTTTGTGTAGCAATAGGAACACGGTTTTGATAATCACTTGTCGCGTTCGCGCGAATAGTGTTCAAAATCATTTCGGGTGTTGCGCTTTTGCTCATTCCTTTAACTGCCATATTCTAGCCTCCTTGTCTTTCGTCGAATAAATCGTCATAAGAAAGTTCCTCTAAGTCACTGTCTTTTTCAATATCTTCGTTTTCGTCCTCTTTCTTATCTTCTGCAGTTACACGCATAAATAAGTCCAAGTTCTTTTGCTCCAATTTTTTATACTTGTCGTTGAGCGCTTCAAGTTCTGTTTTGTTTGCGTCGTAACTGTCACGTGTCAATCTGTAATTGTCACGTAATGACTGTAACGCTTCGGTCATACTTCCTACGTCCCCGTTTGCGTTTGAAACCTGTATCAATAACGCTTCGTGTTCGTCGTAGGTCATGGGTTCTTTTCTTTCTTCGTCCATGTGTTTACCTCCTATTTATTGTATATTTCCACATCTTCATTATATCATTTATATGTGTATTTTGATATATAAAAATATTTGAAGAAAATACAAAAAAAGTATTGACTAATATGCACAGGTATGTTATTATAATGGTGTACCAAGGGTACGAAAGAGGTAACCCCTCACAGAAAGGAGCATAACAATATGCGTAAATTTATTACTAAAGCAGTAAAAAGCACAACGATTTCATCACAGGAAATCACAATCAAGGACGGTAACGTTACAAGTGTACCGTTAGCCGACTTCACAGTTCTAGGCGATTATGATATTGACAGAGCCGACCGAGTAGCCAAAAAACATTATAAAGGGAAAAACGTGGTCGTAACTGCGGTTGAAGTCACTAAAAAAATCTATCGTATGGAAACTGAAAAGTTCCTTGAAATTGCGGAAGAAGTAGAAGAAACAAAAAAAGATATGGAGGAAAATAACTAATGAAAAACAAAATGAATGAAGCAGTAGCAAACGAATTGACAGTGCGAGAAAATGCACAACATGAAATGAGCGTTCAAGAACAGTTCGGGAACGCAAAACAAGAGGTGTTCACTTCTATTGCGGACGACGGAACACTTGAAAGCAAAGCACTTGTATTCAATGCAATGAATGACACAGATTATGCACTACGTGATTATGTAGGAAAAGTTATTGAAATCACTAATTTTGTAGCACACAAAATCACACTTGAAGATGAACGTACAGGCGAAATTACACACGCAACGCGTTGTGTGTTCATTGATAAGGACTGTAAAACTTACGGGACTGTATCAAGCGGTATCAATCAATCAATGGTTAAATTGTTCGGTACGGTAGGCTTCCCCGCAACTTGGGAAAACCCATTGCCTATTAAGGTTATAGAAAAAACAGGTCGTAAAGGTTTCCGCTTCTTAACAATAGGACTTGCGTTATAACCTACTAAAGCAAAATAAGGAGGTGCAAGGGAGGTTTGACCTCCCTTTCTTTTATGAAAACAAGAAACGGTATCTATTATAATTTACAAGAAAGTGAATATCATATCACAATCGAGGGCATAACTTATTGGTTCAGTTCTAACCTGTATCTTACAAAATTTATTGAACGATACCTTGACGAACGCAACATTTTAAACTATGCGCAATCAAGACGTTTCAAAACAGGACTTGACCTTTCAATACTATCAGACTTGAAAACTTATGCTACAATCGAGAAACGCGGTTTCTTGGTTGAGATTAAAGGAGTGCATTATGTATGCCTAAAAGACATAAATTTACGATTAGAAACAAGGACGTTGAACGACTAAAGAAATTACATACTTCCGCACGTCGTAAAGAAAGACGTTTAAGCAACTTGTTTGATGTTGATGTAGACATTGAAATAAAACCGATTACCGCTTTTGGTAGTCGTCAAGAATTCAATAAATATGTTTCACAGTTGGAAACATTCACAGACTATTCAAACTTTCGATATGTAAAGAATGAACACGGTCTTGTTGTTCCACGTGAAACATACAACAAAATCAAACAGGAAGTTGCACAAGTCAACAGAGAAAACAAAAAACGTTTAAAACAGATAGAGAAAAAACAATTCAAGTCAAGAGGTAAAGACACAGACGAAAAAGTACGTGATCGTAAACTTATGGGCGATACACGTTATAATGAATTCAAACCAAAGAAATTTAATTTCAATCGTTTTAGAAGTGAAAAAGAATTAAAAGAATATGAAAAATCATTGAAGCAGAAAACAGACCCAAAGTTTTATGATAAAAAAGCAAAACGATACAAAGCAAACTATATAACAGGACTTGAAAATATATTCGGTAAAATGGGTAATAAATTGATTAAAAAAATTAAGTCAATGGATACAGACGAATTCATGAACCTATACTATACCGAAGATATAGCAAACATAAATTTCATGTATGAATTCATGGACGTAATGGCAAAATTAAGTGAACTTGAAATGATTTTCGGAGTATGACAAAGTTAAAACGTTACGTTGCAGACTTTGAAACAACAACACAAGAAAACGATTGCCACGTATGGGCATATGGTACTTGTGAAGTAGGCAACACAGACAACACCACAATAGGGACGCGCATTGATGATTTCATGGAGTGGTGCGCCAAAGAAAACAAAATTGTATATTTCCACAATTTGAAGTTTGACGGCGAATTTATTATACATTGGTTATTCAATCATGGTTTCACTTATTCCAAAGACCCGAAAGAAAAAACGTTCTCAACGGTTGTTTCGTCAATGGGTCAATTCTATATCATTGAAGTTGTGTTCGGTGTTGGTAACAAAAAACTTCAAAAGGTCACATTTTATGACAGTTTAAAAAAGTTGCCTTTCCCTGTTAGAAAAATAGCGCAAGACTTTAATTTACCTATACAGAAACTTGAAATTGATTACAATGAAGAACGAAAAGAAAGTCACGTTCTTACAGAACAAGAAATTGAATACGTGCTTCATGATGTTAAAATTGTAGCAATGGCACTTGAAATACAAATAGCACAAAACCTTACAAAAATAACAAACGGAAGTGACGCACTCAATGACTTCAAAAGAACGATAAGCAAAAAACAATTTGAAATAAACTTCCCAATATTAGACCTTGAAGTTGACGCAGATATAAGACAGGCATATAGAGGTGGTTTCACTTACGTAAACCCACGATATCAAAACATGGATATAAAAGACGGTTTAGTATTTGATGTTAATAGCCTTTACCCGTCAGTAATGTACGACAAGCCTTTACCTTATGGAATGCCTTTATACTTCGCGGGTCAATATGAACATGATGAAATGTACCCTTTATATATTCAAAATCTTACTTGTGAATTTAAGGTCAAGAAAGGGTATATTCCTACGATACAGTTAAAAAACAACCTTTCATTCTTGCCGAACCAATACATTGAAGAAAGCAAAGAACCTGTCAATCTAGTGTTGACAAGCGTTGACCTTGAATTGTTCCTTGAACATTATGACGTTTGGAACATTGAATATATAAACGGTTGGAAATTTAAACAGTGTCAAGGAATATTCAAACCATACATTGACAAGTGGGGTCAAGTTAAGAAAGAAAATAAAGGAGCAATAAGACAACTTGCTAAATTGATGTTAAATTCATTATATGGAAAGTTTGGAACAAACCCCGACGTAACGGGTAAAATACCGTACCTTGATGAAAACAATATTGTAAAATGGAAGTTAGACGAAAAGACTTATCGTGACCCTATTTATATACCTATGGGTGTGTTCATAACTGCATGGGCTAGACATAAAACAATAAGTACCGCACAATTATGTTATGACCGTTTCATATATGCAGATACAGACAGTTTGCACCTTGTAGGCACAGAGATACCCGAACCAATCGAACACCTTATTGATGATAAAGAACTAGGTTATTGGGCGCATGAGAGCACATTCACACGTGCGCGTTTCTTAAGACAAAAAACATATGTTGAAGAAATCAACGGAAAACTACACGTGACTTGTGCAGGAATGCCCGACGCTATAAAAGAAAAAGTAACTTGGGACACATTCAAAAAAGGTTTTCACTCTTATGGTAAGTTATTGCCTAAAAGAGTACAAGGCGGTATCATATTAAAAGATACAGAATTTACACTAAAATAAAGGAGCAATATTATGTGTGAAAAGAAATGTGAAAATTGCACTTGCAATGATGAAACAATGACAATCAAGAAAAGTGTTTATAATCACTTAATCAAAACAACAAACGTTGTGAGAACTAGAAACCGACAACTTGAATACGAAAGCAAGACATGGCGCAATAGACTTGTGAGAACAAAGAAATTGAACCGTAAACAAAAACGCTTCTTGCGTTCTTCAATTCAAGTAGCATTGAACAATGACACATTCAGTGATGTGTATTATGATGAAGCAATGGAAATGTTGAGGTGGTTGAAATGAGCCACAGAAAAAAGGTTATATTTTGGTTATGTTTAATACTTCTATGTCTTGCGTTTTGGACTTGCATTATTAAGTTGATTATGCTATAATATAGGAGTAGGGAACAGATAATCATATAATATCTGTCACAGGAATGCACACCGTAAAAAGTGCCTGTGAGATATTGGGGTTTGCAACCTGTTATATGTATGTTTGCAATCTCTACAATTACAAAGGGCGGTCACGATTGCTTACAAGCATTAAAGTATGAACCGCCCATTCAATTTTAACCCCGTCCCGATACCTACCCAATGTAACGTTGAAGTCGTGAACCGAACGGAA
>OHAM01001505.1_pt1 | contig 14500 bp, 13 predicted proteins | sample 1577161 | NCBI WGS metagenome assembly OHAM01 (sample SAMEA3541583, study PRJEB24748) | human gut metagenome | biome: human gut; feature: human-associated habitat; material: faeces | place: China | collected 2012
TCAAAATAGTCGGCCTCTCCGGTCAGTGAATGCCAGCGGACGATTAAAGACTGCGCAGCTGGCGCTGGAGCTTCTGCTCTGTGAGGAATCGAATGTCAGCGGAAGTATGAGCGGGCTTTTGGAGAAGCGTCCGGGTTCGGAAATGCAGTGCAGATCCCGTGCTGAAGAAATGGCCGTAGAGTTAAAACTCCTCAACGAGGAACGCAAGGATATGACCCAGTCCGGCATGGAGCAGGCCTTTGAGCAGGTGGATGCTGAGCTTGCGGACGATGATGTGCTGGTGGTTTATCTGCCGGACTGTCATGAGTCTCTGGCCGGGATCATTGCCGGGCGGGTGCGGGAGGCCTACAACAAGCCCTCCTTTGTACTGACAAGGGGTGAGGACTGTGTGAAGGGCTCCGGGCGCTCTATAGAGAGCTACCATATGTATCAGGCCCTGTGCGGCGTGCAGGATCTGCTCCTGAAATTTGGCGGCCATCCCATGGCAGCCGGCTTTTCTTTAAAGGAAGAGAATATCGATGAGTTCCGCCGCCGTTTAAATGAGCAGTCCCAGCTCACCAAAGAGGATTTCATCCCGAAAATCTGGATCGACGTGGCAATGCCGCTGGAATACATATCGGAAGTACTGGTCAATGAACTGAAGGGCCTGGAACCCTTCGGCCAAGGAAACGAAAAGCCTCAGTTTGCCCAGAAGAATCTCCGCATCCGAAGCGTGCGTGCCATCGGACGAAACAACAATGCGGTCCGCATGACGGTGGTAACCGAACAGGGCCGTCCCATGGAGGCCATGGTGTTTACCGTGGCAGATCAGTTTGTGGAAGAAGCAAAGCAAAGCAGAAGTATCGATGTGATCTACTATCCGGATATCAATGAGTACAATGGAAACCGGACACTGCAGATCGTGGTGCGGGCGTACAAACTGCATTTTTAAAGATTTTTCTTTATGATTCTCACAATTTTTTGTACAGACTCATAATTGCTTGACACTTAGAAAACGCTGTACTATAATCGAGCGTAAATAACCGTGAAGGCGCTGGGCTGACCAGTGCCTTTGTCACAACGTGGCGGCCTGTATTCTACGGGAATCGTTGTGTCACAACAAATGCAAAGGAAAGCAACTGCCTGAAAGGTATCAGAGAGGGTATTTGCGGAAAAGGAGACAAAGCCCATGGTTAATGAGGTAATGAAATTTATCGAAAACTATGACCCGGAAGTCGGCAAGGCAATTGAGCAGGAAGCCGCACGTCAGAGAAGAAATCTGGAGCTTATCGCTTCAGAAAATATCGTATCTGAGCCGGTCATGATGGCAATGGGAACCGTGCTGACCAACAAATACGCGGAAGGGTATTCCGGAAAGCGTTATTATGGTGGATGTCAGTATGTAGACGTGGTAGAGACTATCGCAATTGAGCGCGCAAAGGAGCTGTTTGGCTGTGAGTACGCAAACGTTCAGCCGCATTCCGGCGCACAGGCAAACATGGCAGTATTCCTGGCAATGTTAAAACCGGGAGATACGGTGTTGAGCATGAGCCTTGACCATGGCGGCCATCTGTCCCACGGAAGCCCAGTTAACTTTTCCGGCCTTTACTTCAACATCGTGTCCTACGGGGTTAACGATGAAGGCTTCCTCGATTACGACCAGGTAGAGCGTCTGGCAGTTGAGCACAAGCCAAAACTGATCCTTGCAGGCGCAAGCGCATACGCAAGAGAGATCGACTTCAAGAAGTTCCGCGAGATTGCAGACAAGGTTGGTGCATACCTCATGGTAGATATGGCACACATCGCAGGTCTGGTAGCAGCAGGCGAGCATATGAGCCCGATCCCGTACGCAGATGTGGTAACCACCACCACCCACAAGACCCTGCGCGGACCGAGAGGCGGCATGATCCTGGCAAGCAAGGAGTCTGCTGACAAGTTCAACTTTAACAAAGCCATCTTCCCGGGAACCCAGGGCGGTCCGTTAGAGCATGTGATCGCAGCAAAGGCAGTCTGCCTGGGTGAGGCATTAAAGCCGGAATTCACCGAGTACCAGAAGCAGGTCCGCAGGAATGCAAAGGCACTGGCAGCAGCACTGGTGGAGAAGGGATTTAAACTCTTAACCGGCGGCACTGACAACCACTTAATGTTAGTAGACCTGCGCGGCATGGACATCTCCGGTAAGGAGCTTCAGAACCGTTGTGATGAAGTCTTCATTACCCTGAATAAGAATACTGTTCCGAATGAGCCGAGAAGCCCGTTCGTAACCTCCGGTGTCCGCATCGGAACCCCGGCTGTTACTACCCGCGGCTTAAAGGAAGAGGATATGCCGAAGATCGCAGAGTGCATCTGGCTGGCAGCAACCGATTTCGAGAACAAGGCAGATTACATCCGCGGCGAAGTAACCAAGCTGTGCGAGAAATATCCGCTGTACGAATAATTTCATATGTAATTGATTACAGACCCGTGAGACCGCAGAACATGCGGCTTCACGGGATTTTTTTAATTGTTAAACGGTTTTACACCGATTTTACATTCCCCCTCTTTTTGATTTTACATTCGGATTTTACAATGCAGTTGTGGTTGAGAGATGGAGAACATGAAAGCCACGATAACATAGAACGTAATAAAGAATATTCATAAACAGAGAGAAGAGGAGAGAACGTATTATGAAGAAAACATTAGCAATGGTATTAGCAATGGGTATGACAATTGCGAGCCTGACAGCATGCGGCGGAAGCAAGCCGGCAGAGACGACTGCTGCAGCAACCGAGGCACAGACCGAGGCAGCAAGTTCTGCGGCTGACACTAAGACAGAGATCACTGAGCCGGCCGGCGGCAAGGCAGAGGGACCGATTACCGTAGTTTCCCGTGAGGATGGTTCCGGTACCAGAGGCGCATTCATCGAACTGTTTGGCATTGAGAGCAAGAATGATGCTGGCGAGAAGGTAGACAACACCACCGAGGATGCTGAGATCACCAACAGCACCTCCGTTATGATGACCACCATCGCAGGCAATAAGGGTGCTATCGGATATGTTTCCCTGGGTTCCTTAAATGATACCGTAAAGGCAGTTGACATCGACAGTGCCGAGGCAAGCGTCGATGCAATCAAAGCTGGCGAGTACAAGGTAGCACGTCCGTTCAACATTGCAGTAAAAGATGATTTAAGCGATGTTGCATCTGATTTCATTACCTTCATCATGAGCGAGGATGGCCAGAAGGTGGTTGAGGACAACGGTTATATCAGCCAGGGCAATGAGGGTGCTTACACCGCTTCTGGTTTAAAGGGCAAGGTTGTTGTAGCTGGTTCTTCTTCCGTAACTCCGGTTATGGAGAAGCTGAAAGAGGCCTATGCAGCTGTAAACCCGGATGTCGAGATCGAGGTTCAGCAGTCTGATTCCACCACTGGTATGACTTCCGCAATCGAAGGTGTCTGTGATATCGGTATGGCATCCAGAGACTTAAAGGACAGCGAGCTGGAAGCCGGCTTAACCCCGACTGTCATCGCTATGGATGGTATTGCAGTCGTAGTCAACAACGAAAGCCCGGTTAGCGAGCTGACCAGCGAGAACGTAAAGGACATCTTCACAGGCGAGATCACCGACTGGGCAGATGTTCAGTAAACAGCATGACTGTGAATAGCAGTCTGCCAGAACGCTACTGAAACGAAAAAACAGGAAGCAGGGCAGCAGGAAGACATCGTTGTGGCAGGATATAACCCGTGACGAAATAACACTGCGGCCCTGTTTCTATGTAAAGCATGCCGGATATGATGTAATTTCTTCTCCCGGCAACAGAAAGAAAGTGAGAATCATGAAAAATCTGAAAGAACAGCTTATGCATATGGTGTTTCTGCTGAGTGCCTGCGTATCCATTCTGTGTGTGGCCATGATCTGTGTCTTCCTTTTCGCAAACGGAATTCCGGCCATCGGAAAGATTGGCATATTCCAGTTTCTGGCCGGTGAAAAGTGGAAGCCGGGCAACAATATCTTCGGTATTCTGCCTATGATCCTCGGCAGCATTTATGTCACTGCGGGCGCGGTCCTCATTGGTGTGCCGATCGGAATCCTGACGGCGGTATTTATGTCAAGATTCTGTCCGAAGCCGGTGTACAAGGTAGTAAAGCCGGCAATCGATCTGCTGGCAGGAATCCCTTCGGTTGTATATGGATTCTTCGGTATGGTTGTGATCGTACCGGTCGTATCTCAGCTTTTTGGCGGAAGCGGAAAGAGTATGCTGACCGCATCGATCCTGCTCGGTATCATGATTCTGCCGACCATCATCGGTGTTTCGGAATCTGCCATCAATGCAGTGCCGTCCAGCTACTATGAGGGTTCCCTGGCACTGGGAGCCAGCCATGAGCGCAGCGTATTCTTTGCAACACTCCCGGCAGCAAAATCCGGTATCCTGGCCGGTGTGATCCTGGGTGTGGGCCGCGCCATCGGCGAAACCATGGCCGTCATTATGGTAGCCGGAAACCAGGCACGTATGCCGAAGGGTATCCTTCAAGGTGTCCGCACCATGACTGCCAACATTGTTCTGGAAATGGGCTATGCAACGGACTTACACCGGGAAGCGCTGATCGCCACGGCGGTAGTTCTCTTTGTATTCATTCTGATCATTAACCTGTCGTTTTCAATCATCAGCAGAAAGGCGAATGCATAATGGAAGCAGCTATGGAAAAGAAAAATATGGAAATTCAGGCAATCAACCATCAGACCATTGGTCAGCGGTTGAAATCCTATAAACGCAGTCCGCTGTCACTGGTGCTTTTACTTCTGGTATCGGTATCTGCACTTCTGACAGTGCTGACACTGCTGTTTTTAATCGCGTATATTCTGATCAAGGGAATCCCCTATCTGACTCCGAGCCTGTTCGCATGGGAATACACAACGGAAAATGTATCCCTGATGCCGGCTCTGGTCAACACGATAGTCATGACAGGGCTTTCTCTGCTGATCGCAGTTCCTCTCGGCATTTTCGCAGCCATCTACCTGGTAGAATATGCGAAGCGCGGCAACCGGCTCGTGAGCATTGTGCGGATTACCGCTGAGACCCTGACCGGCATTCCTTCTATTGTATATGGTCTGTTTGGATTTCTTTTATTTGCCGTGGCACTGGGCTGGTCTTACACCATCCTGGGAGGTGCCATGACGCTGGCGATCATGATCCTTCCGACGATCATGAGAACCACGGAGGAGGCTCTCAAAGCTGTCCCGGATTCTTACCGGGAAGGAAGCTTTGGCCTTGGAGCCGGACGTCTCCGCACCGTTTTCCAGGTAGTTCTGCCGTCGGCAGTACCTGGAATTCTGGCAGGTATCATTCTGGCAGTCGGCCGTATTGTAGGCGAGACTGCGGCACTGATGTATACAGCGGGAACCGTTGCAGGTATTCCATCCAACCTATTCGGCTCAGGCCGTACTCTGGCAGTACACATGTATGTGCTGACCAATGAGGGACTTTATACCAACCAGTCCTACGCCACCGCAGTTGTCCTGCTGGTGATCGTAGTCTGCATCAACGCAGTATCCGGATTTATCGCAAAGAAAGTGTCCGGAAAGGCTGCTTAAAAGGAGAACAAAATGGATAAGCTCACAATCAGCAATATGGAATTGTATTACGGTGATTTTAAAGCCTTAAAGGGAATCAATCTGAACATCCAGGCCAACGAGATTACAGCTTTTATCGGTCCGTCCGGCTGTGGTAAATCCACCTTATTAAAATCCCTGAACCGCATGAATGATCTGGTCGAGGGCTGCCGCATTACCGGAAGCATCCTCTTAGACGGTGAGGATATTTACGGAGACATGGACATCAATCTTCTGAGAAAACGGGTTGGTATGGTATTCCAGAAACCGAATCCGTTCCCAATGAGCGTTTATGACAATATTGCCTATGGTCCGCGTACCCACGGCATTCATTCCAAGGCGCAGCTCGATGACATTGTAGAGAAATCCCTGCGTGACGCGGCAATCTGGGATGAGTTAAAGGACCGACTGAAAAAGAGCGCCCTCGGACTTTCAGGAGGACAGCAGCAGCGTCTGTGTATCGCGAGAGCCCTGGCTGTACAGCCGGAGGTGCTTTTGATGGATGAGCCGACCTCTGCACTGGACCCGATCTCCACATCCAAGATTGAAGACCTTGCAGTAGAACTGAAAAAAGACTATACTATCGTCATGGTAACCCATAATATGCAGCAGGCAGCACGAATCTCCGACAAGACCGCCTTCTTCCTGCTGGGTGAAGTGATCGAGTTCGGTGAGACCGAGCAGATCTTCTCCATGCCGAAGAATAAGAAGACAGAAGATTACATTACGGGGAGGTTTGGTTGATATGCGCAATCGATTTGATGAACAGTTAGAGCTTTTGAATGTAGAGCTGATCCGTATGGGGGCCCTCTGTGAGGATGCCATTTCCTATGCGTCCCGCACCCTGATGGGAGAGGGAGATTTTGCGGAAGAGGTCTACAAAGTCGATCATGAGATCGACCAGAAGGAGCGCGATATCGAGAATCTCTGCATGCGGCTGCTTTTGCAGCAGCAGCCGGTGGCAAAGGATCTGCGCCAGGTTTCCTCAGCCTTGAAAATGATCTCTGATATGGAACGAATCGGCGATCAGGCATCGGATATTGCAGAGATCTGCGGCTTTGTGGATGACCGCGAGGCAAAGAGCCGTCTTCATATCCGTGATATGGCAGACGCTACCATGCGCATGGTGACCCAGAGCATCGATTCCTATGTAAAGCGTGATCTGAACATCGCAAAAGAAGTGGTTCAGTATGACGATGTGGTCGATGAGCTTTTCGGAAAGGTAAAACAGGAACTGATCGGCATGCTGGGTTCCGGAAATATTGATGAAAAACAGGGTGAATTCTGCATTGACATGCTGATGATCGCCAAGTACTTTGAGCGGATCGGAGATCATGCAACGAATATTGCAGAGTGGGTGGAATATTCCATCACGGGAACCCATCTGGAATAGAAGGAGAACAGAAATGATCTATCTGGTTGAAGACGATGAAAGTATCCGGGAACTGGTAATCTACACTTTGCAGACCACAGGACTTACGGCAAAGGGCTTTCCCTGCGCAAAGGATTTCTGGAATGCCATGAAGCAGGAATATCCATCCCTGGTGCTTCTGGATATTATGCTGCCCGACGAGGACGGCCTGACCATCCTGAAAAAGCTTCGGGATAATGGTCCGACCAGGCGCCTTCCGGTCATCATGCTGACTGCAAAGGGAACTGAATATGATAAGGTGGTAGGGCTGGACAGCGGTGCCGATGACTATATACCAAAGCCATTTGGCATGATGGAGCTGGTATCCAGAGTACGTGCGCTTCTGCGCCGGACCGAGCCGGAAAAACGGGCGGACAGCTGTGAGGCCGGCGCCATCCATGTGGATTTAAACCGGCACGTGGTCATGGTTGACGGTCAGATCGTCAATCTCACCTTCAAGGAATTTGAACTGCTTTGTTATCTGATTGAAAACAAGGGCATGGTCTTAACCAGAGATCAGCTGTTATCCAAAATATGGGGTTATGATTTTGACGGAGAAACCCGCACGGTGGATGTCCATATCCGGACATTACGACAGAAGATTGGCGAGGCCAGCCGCTGCATTGAGACCATCCGCGGAGTCGGCTATAAGCTGGAGGATGAAACATGAAAATCAAAAGAAAAATCTACTGGAATCTGTGTCTGGTAGCGCTTTTGACCATGGTTGTATCTGCACTGATCACAGCGCTCCTGTTATGCCAGGATCTGCAGACCCAGATGCGTCATTCCGTTATGACGGAGGTCCGTTATCTAGAATCTGCCATGGAGGTGTCCGGAGAAGATTACCTGGCACACTTAAAGAGCCGCGGAGACGGTAACAGTGAGAACCGGATCACCTGGGTCGCTCAGGACGGTACGGTGCTCTATGACAGCTTTGCAGACAGTGAAAGCCTTGAAAATCATAAAGACCGGCCGGAGATCGCTGCGGCATTCAAAAACGGCCGGGGACAGAGCGTCCGCACATCCAGAACCCTTGCGGAGCAGACCTATTATTACGCAGCCCGTTTGAGCGATGGAAGTGTGATCCGGGTAGCAAGTACCACAAAAAGCGCACTGGCCACGGTCTTTCATACCGTTCCGGTCATGATCGCCATGGGTATTCTCATTGTGTTTGGTGTGCTGATCCTGGCGGAGCTTCAGACAAAGCGGATCATAGCACCGATCAACAAGATGGATCCGGACAATCTGCAGGCCGGTGAGGTTTACGATGAGCTGGCTCCGCTGGTACGCCGCCTGGAAAAGCAGAAAGAAACCATCCGCGGGCAAATGCAGATCCTACGGGAAAAGCAGGAGGAATTCTCTGCGATCACGGAAAACATGCAGGAGGGCTTTCTTGTTGTGAACAGCAGAGGCGATGTCATGTCCTACAATAAGAGTGCCACGAGGCTGCTGGGAATTTCGGTGGAGCAGACAGAGGATCACAAGGCCAATATCAATATCATCAGCCTCAACCGATCTGAGAAATTCCGACAGGTGGTAGACGGCGCCTTAAAGGGTTCCCACTGCGAGCAGATGCTGGATGTGGGTAACCGCCATTATCAGATCATTGCCAATCCGGTTGCAGAGTCAGAGGAAAGAAGCGGTGCGGTGGTCGTCATCCTCGATGTCACCGAGCAGCAGAGCCGGGAAGAGCTTCGCCGGGAATTTACCGCCAACGTCTCACACGAGCTGAAAACTCCGCTCACCTCAATTTCCGGATATGCCGAGATCATGATGAACGGGCTGGTTCAGCCGTCCGATATGGGCCGTTTCTCGGGCAAGATCTATCAGGAGGCGCAGCGCCTCATTACCCTGGTGGGTGATATTATCCGCCTGTCCCAGCTTGACGAAGAAAAAGCCCAGCTGGAAAAGCAGCCGGTGGATCTGCATATGATCGCATCGAATGTGATAAAACGCCTGCAGGATGTAGCAAAGAAAAATCAGATCACTCTGATGCTTACCGGAAAGCCGACGGTAGTAAACGGCAATCCGCAGATCCTCGATGAAATGATCTACAATCTTTGTGACAATGCCATTAAGTATAACAAACCGTTTGGTGAAGTGGAGGTTAATGTGTCTATGGCCAAAGAACATCCGGTGCTGACTGTAGAGGATGACGGCATCGGTATTCCGGTGGACGACCAGGCCCGTATTTTTGAGCGCTTCTACCGGGTAGACAAAAGCCACTCCCGCCAGATCGGAGGAACCGGTCTGGGACTCTCCATTGTAAAGCATGGAGCCATTTACCATAAGGCGAAGGTGGAGCTTAAGAGCGCACTGGGCGAAGGAACCACGGTGCGAATCGTATTCTGAAATTGTAATTTATTTCTCCCACCGTCCGGATGCGCCGCATGGCAGCACCAGACCGGTTTCGGTGACCGGAAGCCCGATTTCCTGGGCATCTACGTGGCCTCCGAATTTCGGAACGATCTCGGTGCTCATCATGTAGGTGAGGACTGCCGGAGCCAGGCCGGTGGTGTAGGAGTTGATGAGGAAGAAGAGCGGGTCATCGGATAAGAGCTGTGCGCACAGCTTTACCAGCGGATGGATCGCGTCCTCGATTTTCCAGATCTCGCCTTTCGGACCGCGTCCGTAGGATGGAGGATCCATGATGATGGCATCGTAATGGTTGCCGCGGCGGATCTCGCGTTCTACAAATTTTACACAGTCATCTACCAGCCAGCGGATGGGTGCGTCACTTAAGCCGGAGGATGCGGCATTCTCTTTTGCCCAGCCGACCATGCCCTTGGAGGCATCTACATGAGTCACGGAAGCGCCTGCCCTGGCAGCGGCCAGGGTTGCTCCGCCGGTGTAGGCGAACAGATTCAGTACCTTAACCGGACGTCCTGCATTGCGGATCTTGTCACCGAACCAGTCCCAGTTGGCAGCCTGCTCCGGGAACAGTCCGGTGTGCTTGAAGCTGAATGGCTTTAAGTTGAAGGTAAGGCCTTTGTAGCCGATGGTCCACTGCTCTGGAAGATCAAAGAATTCCCATTCGCCGCCGCCTTTGGCACTGCGATGATAGTGTCCGTTCATGTGCTTCCAGCCTCTGTGGGTCTTTGGGGTATCCCAGATGACCTGTGGGTCCGGGCGCACTAAAAGGTATTCACCCCATCTTTCCAGTTTTTCTCCTTTTGAACAGTCAATGACCTGATAATCTTTCCAGCCATCTGCTAACCACATATATTTTTCCACCTTTCGTAGTTGGTTATCACATTGTTGTTTATTGCTTCGGGATTTCTCCCGGAATCATTGGTTTTCCTGCGAAAGAGGCAGGAACTCCTAACAATTATAGCAGTAAAACGTTGTGGTGTCCATGAAATTAGTGTCCCCTGAAATTTACTTTTTGGCAAAGCTATAGTATAGTAGAAATCAGAGAAAACAGACGGTTCTGAAGAAATCGGAGATTTGTCCGGCAGAAGCGGAAACAGGTCAAATTAGAAGAAAGACAAGGTGGACGAGAGTTATGAAGAAATATGATTATGTACTGGTTGGAAGCGGACTTTATGCAGGTGTCTGGGCGTACGAGGCAAAGAAACGTGGAAAAACCTGTCTGGTTGTGGAAAAACGCGATCATATCGGCGGAAATGTGTATTGCGAGGATGTGGAGGGGATTCATGTGCATCGTTACGGAGCACACATCTTCCATACCAGCGACCGTCAGGTGTGGGATTATGTAAATAATCTGGCTGAGTTCAACCGCTACACCAACAGCCCGGTAGCCAATTACAAGGGCGAGATGTACAATATGCCGTTTAATATGAATACCTTCAGCAAGATGTGGGGCATCAGCACTCCGGCAGAGGCAAAAGCGATCATTGAGGAGCAGAAGAAGGCAGTGACTGGTGAGCCGGGAAACCTGGAGGAGCAGGCCATCAGCCTGGTGGGAACCGATATTTACCAGAAGCTGGTAAAGGGCTACACCGAGAAGCAGTGGGGACGTGACTGCAAAGATCTTCCGGCCTTTATCATCCGCAGGCTCCCGGTACGTTTTACCTATGACAACAACTATTTTAACGACCTGTACCAGGGCATCCCGATCGGTGGCTATAATGTGATCATTGACAAGCTGTTTGCGGGCTGTGATATTGAAACCGGCGTGGATTATCTGGAACACAGGGAGCATTATGATGCGTTGGGCGAGACTGTGGTATACACGGGAACCATTGATGCCTATTATCAGTATCAGTTTGGCAAGCTGGAGTATCGCAGCCTGCGATTTGAGTCTGAGGTGCTGGATGAGGAGAATCATCAGGGTGTGGCTGTGGTTAACTATACGGATCGGGAAACTCCGTATACTCGTGTGATCGAACACAAGCATTTTGAGTTTGGTACCCAGCCGAAGACCGTTATCACCAGAGAGTACCCGGCCGACTGGAAAGAGGGCATGGAAGCTTATTATCCGGTGAACGATGAGAAGAACCAGACGTTGTACCAGCAGTATGCGGCACTGGCTGAGAATGAGAATCACGTGATTTTTGGCGGTCGGCTGGCAGAGTATAAGTATTATGACATGGATAAGGTGATCGCATCTGCGCTGAAGCGCACGGCGGAATACATGGGAGATTAATATGAACCGGGAATGTATGAATGTGGTTTACGCCTCGAATGACGGATATGCCAGGCATCTGGGAACATCCCTCTATTCTCTGCTGGATAAGAACCGGGATTTTGAGGAGATTGCTGTCTATGTGCTGACCCTGGGGCTTTCGGAGGAAAATCAGGAGAGGCTTCGGGAAATCGCAGAGTATTTTGGGCGAAGCCTGTTTTTTTTAAACCTGGATGATCTGCGGGAGCGCATAGGCTATGAAGTGGACACCGGCGGCTTTGACATCAGTATCATGCTGCGCCTCTTTATGGGGGATATGCTGCCGGAAACCGTAGAGCGGGTGTTATATCTGGACTGCGATACGGTGGTGCTTCAGTCTTTGAAACATCTGTGGAAAGAGAATCTGGAGGGAAGCATTGTGGGGGCGGTGATGGAACCCACGATTTATGAGACAGTGAAGGAAACCATTGATCTGGGGGAAGAGGATCCCTATTATAATTCAGGGGTTCTTCTGGTCGATCTGAAACAGTGGCGGGAGCAGGAGATCCAGAAAAAGCTTCTGGAGTTCTGGAAGAGCAGGGGGGGAAAATTGTTTGCCAGTGATCAGGATGTGATCAACGGTACGCTGAAAGGACAGATTCATACCCTGATGCCGCGTTACAACTTCTTTACGAATTACCGGTACTTTTCCTACCGGGAACTGGTGCATCTGGGAAAGACCTACAAGGCCGTGACACCGCGGGAGCTGCAGATCGCAAAGAAGCATCCGTCTATCATCCACTATATGGGAGATGAGAGACCCTGGATTGCCGGCAATCTGAATCATTACCGCAGGGCCTATGAGCTGTATCTGGCAAAGACACCCTGGGCGGGAGCTGCGAAAGAACACGGAAAACGTACTTATATGCTGGCATACCACATGCTGGATTATGCAACGGCTATCTGCCCGCCGGTACGCCGTATGGTGAGCCGGAAGCTGGGCATGAAGCTGGTGGAACGGAGGAAAAAATCATGATAACAGTTTTGATGGCAACGTATCAGGGAAGGCAGTATCTTGAGCAGCAGCTGGACACGATCCTGGCCCAGACTGTGCCGGTAAAGATCCTGATCTCAGATGACGGCTCAGATGACGGAACCCGGGAAATGTTAGATAATTATGCCGGATGGTATCCGGAGCAGGTGGTTCTGCATCACAGAACAGAGCATACAGGTGGTGCGGCAGGAAACTTTTTCTGGCTGATGCAGGAAGCCCTGAAGGATGAGAAAAATGAATATATCCTGTTCAGTGACCAGGATGATGTCTGGGAGAATGATAAGGTCAGCGTAATGCTGCACCGGATGAAGGTGCTGGAAAAGGGACTGGGCAGCGCATGCCCGATCCTGCTGTATTCCGATATGGAAGTGGTGGACGAAGAGCTTTATGAGATCAGTCCCAGCTTTGCGTCGTATACCCATCAGGATCCGGACCGCAGCAGTTTTGCGGAGCTTTTGGTGGAAAATCAGGTGACAGGCGGAGCCTCCATGATCAACCGGGCGCTGCTTATGCGCTGCGCGAAGGCACCGGAGGTCTGCTGCATGCATGACTGGTGGATCGCCCTGACCGCATCCTGTTTTGGTATCATCGAATTCATGCCGAGGGCACTGTCCAAATACCGCCAGCACGGAAATAATGTGCTGGGTGCAAAGGACGCAGGCAGCTTTGGAGAAATGAAAGCACGCCTGGGACGCGGCAAAGAGGTAGAACAGAATTACCGCCGGATGTTAAACCAGGGCATTGCTTTCGGCCGCCGGTTCTGGAAGGACATGGACAAGGCACAGCGCATGACGCTGCGGGCATTCCTGGCATTGCCGTACCAGTCAGCAGCAGGGCGGCTGAAGAATATCCGTTACAATCACTTTTATAAAAACTCCGTATTACAGACGCTGGCTATGTGCATGACAATCCCGAGAGCGGAGAAGATGCGGCAGCCGAAATGTGAGCAGGCTGTGGGCCAGGAGAAGGAAGCATGAGTATGCAACTGAGCTGTGTGATCCTGAATTACAACGATGCGGAAACTACCGAAAAACTGGTGAAGCAGATTGCGGATTACGATGTATTGCGCCAGATTATTGTAGTGGACAATGCCTCCACGGATGATTCCCTGGAGCGGTTGAGAAAACTGGAGTCTGATGCAAATGCAAGTCAATCTGGCAAAGTCCGTGTAATTTCCGCCGACCATAACGGCGGCTACGGCTCCGGCAACAACCTGGGCGTCCGCTATGCCGCAGAGCAGGGCGGAGCCACCCATGTTCTGATCGCGAATCCGGATGTGGTATTTTCGGAGCAGTCCCTAAAAGCCATGCTGGCAGTCTTTGCCCGTCACCCGGAGGTGGGAATCGTGACCACCCGGATCCGTGACGCGCAGTTTCCGGATCTGAAAAACGGCTGGCCGCTGCGCAGCTTCACCCGGGAACTTTTCAGCATGGGGCCGGTGAGCCGTCGCCTGTTAGGAAAGACGTTTAACTACCCGGATTCCTGTTTTGCAGGCCGGAGTGCCGTATATGTGGGTGCCGTGCACGGTTCCATGCTGATGGTGGATACAGAAAAATTTCTGGAAGCTGGAGGCTATGATGAGGGGATCTTCCTCTACGAGGAAGAGCAGGTGTTGGGCCGCCGGATGCAGAATGCCGGTTACCGCAGCGTGCTTTTATTAAACCAGCACTATGATCACGAACATTCCACCTCCATCAGCAAATCTTTCTCCGATGCCATGAAACGTCAGCGGCTGCGGGAGAAGAGCACCCTTTACTACATGAGACACTATCTGCATATCAGTCCGCTCCAGGAGCAGATCGCGAAGCTCTGGTTTGCCGGGATCCGGATGGAAATGCAGGTGGCGAAGCTTGTGGGAATAAAAATTTAAAGAATAACTAATAGAGTCCGAAGGTTCGGTC
>OHAM01001520.1_pt1 | contig 14372 bp, 10 predicted proteins | sample 1577161 | NCBI WGS metagenome assembly OHAM01 (sample SAMEA3541583, study PRJEB24748) | human gut metagenome | biome: human gut; feature: human-associated habitat; material: faeces | place: China | collected 2012
TCAGCAGTGCAGTTACCATTCTTTTCTTCTTCATAGTATCTCCTCCTTGATTTTTATCTCAGATAAATGATTGATTGAATTATCCGTATTTTACCACAGTAAAAATACGATTTCATCAAATCGAACACCCCAATTTGCAAAAGTCGGAAAATTTATTTCATTTTTCCTATTTTCCCTTAGAAATAAGTAGTGAAAGATAGCAAAAACAGGCGGATTATTAACCGCCCGTTTCTGCTTTTTACAGCTTTTGACTGCCCAATATCAACACTTTCACTGAGTAATACAGCTTTTATCATTCGGAATCATCAGATATAGAAGATGCTCCGTTGTTATCTGTAGAAGTTTCTTCAACTGCAGGCTGTTCAGCTTCAGCCGCAGACCCAGATGTCAGATTATTTTCTCCATCTGTTCCTTCTGCAGCCTGTTCAGTGTTTTCTGTAGTATCTGTTTTATCTTCCTTTACGGGTTCCTCAATGGATTCCTCCGGTTTTTCTTCTGCAGGAGTTTCTACAATATCCGGCTCAGTGATAATCTGTTCTTCCGTTGTAGGCTGTGTATCCGCTTTAGGTACTTCTTCAACTTCAGCTTTTTCCTTCTGGATAAATACTTTGCCATTCAGCGAGCCACCGATAGAAACTGTAGCTTCATCCGTTCCGTCAGTCTCTAATAAGGAAAGTGTAGCAATACCCGTTACAGTGACGGATTTATAAGTCATATAAGAATCCCCATTACTGTCAGTAATTGACGCACAAATCGTATACTGCCCTGCTTCTGTGAACTGAATCGTGCCACCGTTGTTCCCCAGCTTGCCTTTCATAAATCCGTCATATCCAACAGGTGCGCCATCCTTAATTACATTCCATTCCACATCAAGCCCATCTGCATTATGCAGTTCCGTTGTTACCACAACATCCTCATCGACCGATACAGATTTCTTGCTTACTGCAATATCCAGATAGGAATTAGGAGAACCTGCATTTACCTTCAGCTTTGCACTGTTGCTAAATTCTCTGCCGGAGGCATCCGTATAGGAACAGGTTACAGTATATTCACCGGAGCCATGCTTTTTAAGCAATTCGTTAAACTCATCCTGATTACCAAGCTCGATCGTATCCCCTTCAATGCCGATTGTCCATTTCATCTGATCGCTTACGGCACTTGCATTACCCTTTGTGCCGAAAGTGAAGGAATAATTTTCTGTCCAGATTTCTTCGGGCAGTAATACTACATCGAAATAATATGCTTTATATACTGTACAGGAATCAAAATCATCGTATGTCCATACATCGCCGTCCGGGCCTGTAACCTTGGCATGGAGTGAATAAACGCCGGGTTTCTTGAATCGGCATTGTCCGCTTGCACCATCAAACTGCCCATCAATATAGGTGTCCCAATCCAATACCTCATTATTCTCATCGTGTACTGTCCATTCAACTGTGTACCCATAGAAATTCTTATCAGTATTGGTGTAGCTTAGGATTTTGTCAGTGTGTGTATATTCAGGCATACTCAGAATAACCTTCGGTGCAACTGCAGCATAAACCTTAATTGTTTCTGTTGTTGAAACCGTATTACCATCTGCACCTGCTGTGCTTGCAGTAATGTTGTATGTGCCGGGGCTTGTGAATTTCAATTCATAGCTGCCATTTCCTTTATTACTGATTGTGTAGTCCTCACCAATATCAGTTGTGGTATCGAAATTTACTGTTCCAAGTGTGCCATTTTTCAGAGAAATAGTTACCGGAATGATTTCCCCAACCTTTCCTTTTTCAGGCAATGTCATTACCAGATCAGAAGATATAGCAGAGCTGTCCTTAACGGTAATGGTGTGTGTTTCTTTCACTTCATCCCCTGCGGGATCTGTTGTTTTCACTGTAATCTCATATTTGGCGGGATCTGTGAAATTGAACTTAGCACCTGCATTATCAGGTGTGCCTGTCGTTACATCAGCAATATTCATTGCCTGACCGTCTTTGGTAATCGACCATTCCACTTTGGAAGAACCGATATTTTCTGTTGTCAGAGTGGCTGTAATATCTTCTCCTGTCTTGCCATTATTCGGCATACCCAGCTGCAGCTTTGCAGGCTCAAATACCGTAATTGTATGCGACGTGGAAGTAGTAGTGCCATCACCATCTGTTACCAATGCCTTAATTACATACTCGCCGGGGAGCGTGAAATTGAACTTACCTCCTGTTTTATCAGGTGTTTCTGTTGTTACATCAGCAATATCAATCGGTTCACCGTCTTTTTCTACTGTCCATTCGACATCTTTATCACCGAGGTTATCTGCAATAATGCTTGCAGCAACATCTGTGCCTTTTTTAACAGCATCCGGCATATCAATATCAACCGTAGTTCTTGCAAGAACTGTAATGGTATGGGATTTTGTTACTTCTTTGCCACCCTCATCATTACCGGTTACGGTAATGGTGTACTCACCTGCATCCTTAAAAATAAAAGTACCGCCTGCCTGAGTGGGTGTTTCCTGTGTTACTTCGCTCAACGCAACGGTTGTGCCATCCTTTTTCACTGCCCAGTTAATATCACTGAGATTTTCGGCTGTAAGCGTTGCAGATACCTTGTCTAAGGTGTTCGCCGTATCCTTCATAGCAATCTCCAACTTAGCTGTAGGATAGATTGTGATTTGCTTATACTCAATCGTCACGCCGCCGCCTTTATCAGTTACAACCGTTTTAATGGTGTATGTACCGGGTTCAGTGAATCGGAATGTACCGCCGACATTATTGGGTGTGCCTACGGCTACGCTGTCCAAAGGAATATCCTGATTATCCTTTTCAACTGTCCAAGTTACACTGTTCATTCCAAGGTTTTCAGCTTTCAGGCTTGCCTGTACTTTCTCGCCGGATGCCGCCTTTTCCGGCAGTGTTAAAACAAGATTCGTTTTATCGTATACATGAATCATCTGGGAATCAGTAATGGTATTACCGGAATTATCCTTTCCTGTAATGGTTACGGTGTATGCTCCTGCTTGTGTGAATTTAAATTCACCGCCGGAGCTGTTTGGTGTACCAACCGCAACATCGCTCAAAGGAATAGTCTGACCTCCCTTTTCCACTGTCCATGTCAAATTTGTGTCGGTCATATTCTCCGCTGTAGCCTGTGCTTTTACTGTTTCGCCAGTATACGCTTTATCAGGCATAGTCAGTGTAATATTGCTATATTCGTCATCAGGGAAATAAAACTCAACAGTATAAGTAATGTTGCTCTTATTGTACATACAATCATGGTTCGTATAGTATGTAAAACGCATTTCGGAATAAATCCCCGGTGTTAGATTACCACTCATTGAAACACCATTGCTTGTAGTTATCTTGTCAAGCTGTTCCCACTCCTTCGTATTCTGGTTATATCCTTCAACCAAGCCGTAGTCATTGCCGCTATGTCCGGAAACTTCCGGAACATTATAAGTCCATTTTGTAATGGTCGCACCTTCTACTCCCGGTTCATGGATAAACGATGTAGAGTCCTTCAGCGTCATACCACCACCTGTTTCATCGGCTACGAAGAACAAAATAGCTGCTTGTGAGGATTCTGCACCGAAAGCATCAACCGCTTTTATTTTAACCAGCTGTTTCCCATTGCTATAGCTCTGTCCAGTGCCATTGTAATTCTCCCAAACGTAATGAATGGTATCACCATCGGGATCTTTACTGCCTGTTGCGGTTAAATTCACCATCTGCGAAGGAGAAATATAGTTGTTAGCACCGCCTGTAGGCTTACCCTCAATCTTCGGGCGAGAAGGCGGTCTATTAGTCAGTGTGAAGGTAACAGGAACCCACTCAGAAGCTGCTCCGTCCTCATTTAAAGCCCGTACCTGCACCGTATGTGTGCCAAGATCAAAATACTGATCCTGCGGCATATCCTTCCATTCATAATGAATATCAAGCTGATACGGGTTATCAATATTTACATCGAAATCAACATATAATTTCTGCTCTTTTATCTTTCTGGTTGGATATGCAATTCCTTCCGGAGCATTAGGAGGCATCAATGTTACAGTGAAATCCGTAGAATCAGTGAAAATTCTGCCCATTTCATCTGTTACTGTAGCAATCAGCGTGTAATTACCCTTATCCTTGAAAATAATATCGCTGCTGCCATTATTATCCAGTTTGCCTTCAATATAATCATCCATATCGACCGCTATCCCGTCTTTTTTCAAAGACCAGCTTATGGTTTTATCCCCGATATTCTTTGCACTGGAAATAATATTGGTTGGTACGTTTTTCTTTACATCCGGTCCGACAGTAGTATCAAATGTAATCAAAGGCAGCACCTTTGTATTCTGCTCATAGGAGAAGGTACGTCCTGTTGCATCTGTGATAGTTGCTTTCAGTGTATAATCACCCAATTCGTTGAATTGAATACGTCCACCCAAATCATTCAGAGTGCCGCTTACAATATCCTGTAGGGGGATTTCTTTCCCGTCTTTTGTGACCGTCCAGTCAATAGGCTGGTTAAAAATGTTGCCTGTTGTTTTAATGTCCGTTTTCGTATCGGTATATATCAAGCTTGGCAATGTAAACTGTAACTCAAGAGCAGGATACACCTTACATTTTCCGAGCTTATCAAATACAAATACTCTGCCTGTTGGATCTGTCACCTGTGCCACCAACTGATACACTCCTGCGTGTTTGAAACGAATATTCCCGCCATTATCCGCAAATGTACCGCCAATGAAGGTTGTCCAATCTTGGAAACCGTAGGTATTATCAACCATCCAGCGTATCTTACAATTTTCTGTGTTGGTTAATACTGCATTAAGATCAAGAACAGTATCAGTATGTGCCGTTTTTGGCATTTCCATTGTAATTTCAGGAATACCATACACCTTAAAATCCTGTTCATGCTCATATTTTCTGCCGCCGCCATCTGTGAAGGAGGCTTTCAGCATATATTCGCCTTTCTGCGTTACATAGATTTTACCGCCTGTTTTTGTTAAATCACCTCTGATGTAGTCTGCAATATTGACTGCACTACCATCTTTCAACAGTGTCCATGTGACATTGTTATCCGCCAGCTCTTTAAATTCTGCATCTACCGTAACCTCAGTATCGGTATGGAATGCTGCAGGAATCGTAAACATGACATCCCCGACAGGATAAACCGTTACGGAATAGGTTTCTGTATACTCTCTGCCTGTTTCATCTGTAACAGTTGCAGTAAATACATAGTTGCCGGGTTTAGTAATCTGTAACTCACCGCCTGTATTATTTAGTGTACCTGTTCCAATATCAACTAAATCAACTGCAGTACCCTTAGATGAAACCGTCCATTTCACATTCAAATCACCAAGGTTCTTGGTTTTCAGCGTGAGGTTTTCCTTTTCGTCCGTATGACGGATTGCCTGACCGTCTATATCAAGATAGACAACAGGATAAACCTTAATGGTCTGGGCTGTTTCAAACTCCTTGCCATAAGAATCCTTTGTTTTCGCAGTAATGGTATACTCCCCTGCTTCTTTAAACTGCAGAAGTCCTGTATTGCCATTCAGCTCACCTACAATCACATCTGTAAGGGCAATTTCTTTACCATCGCTGTCTGTAATCGTCCATTCAATATCGGTCTTACCGATTTTATCGACTGTCAGTTCAAACGGAGCCGTTCTATCGGTATGAGTTGTATCCGGCAGGCTCAAACACATTTCTGCGTTAGGGTATACGCTGATTTTCTTGCTTACGGTAGTCTCTACACCACGCCGATTCTTGGCAACGCCGACCAGCTCATAGTTCCCCGGCTCTTTGAATGTAATTTCACCGCCGTTTTGTGTTAAAGAAGCTGTCGCATAGGTATCCATATCCACCTGCACGCCGTCTTTCAATAACTTCCATTCTACTTCGGTTGCTCCACCGACTGTTGCTACAACAGGTTCTTTATCAGTCACATAGGTCGAAGCCGCCAAAGTAAAATCAATCGTTGCAGGGTGTACCTTAGAGCTGCCACCGCCACCACCGCCACCGGAGGACGGCTCTTTAACATCTTCCTGTTTTGGTTCTTCAATGGGCAAATCCTCCGAAATCTTCTGCAGCTTTACAAGCATGGCAGCACCTTCGGCTCTGGTGGATTTTGCATAAGGCTTTAATGTGCCATCAGGATAGCCTGTGATAATATCATATTTTGTTGCCACATTGATAAACCCTGTGTCCTTCTGCGCAATGCTTGCATTGTCAACGAATTTTGTTGCACCGACCGCACCGCTTGTTTCGCCCTGCTTCTCAATAGCACGAACCATCATACGGATCATTTCCATACGGGAGATTTTTGTATCCGGCCCATAGTTATTTCCGTATTCAGAATTTACTATAACGCCATGCTCTACCAATGAATCAATAATACTCTCTGCCCAATGTCCGTTGACATCGGCAAATTTTGAGTCCTTGCTGCTGGGCTGATAGCCAAAGAGTTTATATACCCAGACACCGAACTCTGCTCGTGTAATGTTATCATTTGGCTTAAATGTGCCGTCGGGATAACCGCTCACTACATTTGCTTCCGCCCATTTTTCAACGATATTCTTAGACCAATGTCCGTTTATATCCGGATATTGAATCGATGCATAGACAGGTGTTGTAGCCGCCGCCGTTGCAAGGACAGCAACTAAAGCCATTGTACTAATTTTTTTCTTCATGCTGCTATTTCCCCTTTTTCTCTATTTTTTCTGGCATTAACAATCATTTTTCCTTTTTTCGATCCCCTCCTTTGAAAATAAAAAAAGACGTGCAAAAAAATACCCGTCTTACTCCTCGCAAATTTTAATTCTTAGACCTGTCGAACACATTATGCTCATTCAGAGATACATTTGGTGTTGCCCTTTCCAGTGTAACCAGACGCTCCTTTGCATCCCAGCTGACCTTATAGTTTAAGGCAGAGCCAATCTGCCGCAAACCCACCATTAAAGTCCCTTGATATAAAAATGGCGGTGTATCTGTGGGGATAGTTAGGTTATCATACTTGTACATCGTGTATGAGCCTACCTCAATCACAATCGCACCGTCATTTACCTCAGCTACCAGATTCTCTGCATCCCAACTGACTGTATAGCCAAGCTGCTCCGCAACAAACCTTAACGGCACAAAAACCCTGCCTTCAATCAGCAGTGGCTGCTTATCACGAGGGGTATATTTTGTACCGTTAATTTTGATACTGATTGGTTTCACATTCTTTTTGTTCCGATACTGGTTGGCTGTCACCATAGAAGATAACGGCTCCTCCGACCAAAGTCTTGTTGTCGGTGTACCGGTGTTGTCATAAATCACATCAGAACCCAAACCGGAATTATCTATCACATCTCCACCATAAAAGCCGTCTGAAATCGCTCCGCCGGAATAGTCTGTGTAGTCACTTGTTAAACCGCCGGAATACGATCCACCCGACGTAATAGAACCAGAGTAACTATTTGATGTGCCTGTACTGTAACTCCCGCCGTTTTTGCCAGCATAATAATCATTGATATCATCAAAATAAGAAATCGTGTAATCATCTGCAGCAAATGCACTCACAGGAGAAAGAACCATTAAGCCAATCATCAAGCCTACTAAATTCTTCTTCATTGTTTTTTATTTCTCCCCCCTTTACCCTTTGTAAAAATTTCTATAAATTTATCGGCATACTTGCCAAAAATAGAAAAGTACCCTTTCATATCATGCGACCAAAGAGTAAAGTCCTTGGCAATCTGTTTGAGCCAGAGAATGAAATATGAAAAGGTAACTATCGCTGCCGGCAATACGGATAAATTCCTGTAGATTGCAGGGAATTTATGTCCAATCTCTGTATCACACAGAAACATATTGCCGACAAAAATCAACATGAGAAAAAACAAAATCTGTCTTTTCCATTTATTCCAAAAATCTCTTATACATTCTCCTCCCCTCGAATTTTAAAAATTTTCTAAAAAAAGAAACTCTGGAAATATTATTTCCAAAGTTTTAATTATTGCCAGTAAACACACCGACATAATCTGTATATCCGGAGCCTGAATCATGATATTCACCGCTGTCCTGCCAGTTACTTGAGTTGCTTTTCCCGGCTGAAGCAGTTCGTACCGTATTGGCAGATGCCTTTTTAGATGTTCCGTTGTCTGCCCCAACCTGTACCGCAGTAACAGCAATTCGGCTGTTTGGAACAAGATGCTCGCAAGTAACCAGCGTTAGACGATTATCGCCCTGATCATTGAAAACACCCCAGTCTGTATCGGAAATTGCACGCATATCCGTAACCTGATATGTACGAGTTACCCCATTAACGGTATATTTAATCTGATCGCCAATGTCTACATTCACAAGATACTTAAAATGAGTGTTATTATGCCCTGCAATACCGACATTTCCGTCAAATACAGGGGTGTTTTCAAAATGACCTGTCCCTTTTGATAAGTCGCTCAATGCTACACTCCCCATAACCGGAGCATTACTTAAGTTAATAGATGGAATACTAATTGTACCAATCGAACCAGAAGGCTGCGTCTTGGTACTGGAACCGGAATAGCTTGCAGGCGTTGCACCTACATTACTCTGAGCTGTTGCTACAATCTCCGCAAGGTCTGGATCAGCTGCGGTTGAAGCAACATCAACAGGCAGCAGCTCATCATCCAATCCTTGTCGGAACTCATCTAACTCAGCATCGGTTGTGTTTTTCTTGGTATCTTTATTCTTGTCCTTATTCTGGTCTGCATTCTCGGCTATTTCGGTATCCGGCTTTTCATTGCCACGATTTCTCGCCTGAAAACCATAAAAAACCATTACGCACATCAAAAACGCCGCCAGCGAACAGATTCCAATACGAAAACCGATGTGATTATGCCACCAGTATTTCAGCTTACTGCCAAAATCCTCTGGCATATCTTCCGGAATTTCATCCGGATCATAAATTTCAAGATTATCCTGCATCCGCATTTCCTCTCGCTCGATTGCTCGTGCCTTTGCATCTTGTCGGATACCAAAAAATTTATTTTTCATACGACCAAAAAAAGATTCTTCCTGCTCATCTTCCGGTTCAAAATCATCAAAATCAGAAAAATCCTCCAGAGCATCCAAGCCGCCTAAGGTATTCATATTATCTTGAAAATCCGTATCTTCCGGAAAATCCTGCATAGAGCTTTTCGGTGACATTAAAGATTCCTGCTGTGTAGCATCCGATACCGGCGATGCTGGCATAATCGGTTCTGTCTGAGCCTGTGGCACCGCCTGTTGTTGGTTTAGAGTGTTTATCACCTGTTCGGTATTTTCGATATTTCGCCTTTTTTTGAAATGGAAATTAAATGCAAACAGGTCTAATTTAATATTTTTTCTATTCAACACTGAGATGATAATGTAAACAGAAAACGTAAACAAAATGATAAGTGGAATTATCAATCCCAGTATGAATAACAAATATATGTTCATCATGTTCCCTCCTTACTTATTATTTATTACTGTCTTAATCATCCTTGTGTTACATCCCTCTCTTTTTTTATTTTTCTCTTTTCTCAAGCCATCTGCGAACATATTTTACCATTCGTTCTCTTTGAAACTTACGAATTGTCAGCATTACACATAATATCTGATACATAAAATAGAGAAATAATAATTGCATTAAAATATCTGCTTCCATTTGAACCTCCTTATATTGCTTATCCTATTTAGATTTTTATTTTTTTTGAACCCTATGTTCCAACCAAATTTTGACTAAGGCATAGATAAAATCTAAAATAGTTCCTAAACAAAGTATACCTATTGCACTCATTACAGCAAATCTTATCAGTTCTCCATCCATCTTTTTTCCTCCCTTATCTAGTTTGAATTTCTTGAGCTGTTTCCATTTCTTTTTTTATCTTCTTTCTTTTTTCAATCATCTTATAGAGCTTAGAATCTATAAAAAGCCACAAAAAAAATACTATAACAAGACAAAAAAGAGCATAATACTGTTCTGTATTACCTTGGATCTCTGCTATTAAACCTTCCACTACATCACCCTCTTATTATTATAATTTTCTTTATTCAACATTTAAAAAGCATTTTAAAACAGACAAACACTCCGAATCTTTATGCGATTCACTATGCCCATTAGGATTAGGTTCAGTAAACTTCCATTGCAGCGCAAAGATCAGTAACCTAATTAGAAGCCCGATTATGAAAAACCTCAAAACCCCTTTCCAATCATACACAAGTGCGGAAACAATCAACATATAACGAAATAGCCTTCTGAACTCAGGCACTATTGCTCTTATCAGGTCTTTCATTTTCATTATCCTCCTTATTCATTATCGTCACTGTTATCTTCCACAGGAATATCTTCCTCAGATACCGCTGTCCCGACCAGTTCTTCCGGCGATTCATTTGATTTTTTCCAAACTCGGAAAGCCACATAAGCAACAGCCATTGTAATAAGATAAAGCAAAGCCCATGGTAACAGGGTAAAGATCATAGGAATTTTAACAGCACTCTCTGTTGTATACATCCCCATTAAATCCGAAGCACCTGTTTCTACCAGCTTAGCATTTTCCTGACTGTACATATTGTTCATATAGTTGTTGTAGTAAATGCCACTCGCATTAGAAACCATTGTGTTCGGTTTATAGGTGACTGTATAATTCCTTGTCGGAGAATTATTCATGAGGATTTTACCGATGTATGTAGCTGTGCCTTTGTAGTCCTTATCCTCTGTGTATTTCGTGCCGGAATAGGTTACAGTGGCTTTCCACGAGGATGCGACTGTGTTATAAGTACCGTAGCCGCTATCCCCTTCTGTGCCATTGATGCCTGTGCCGGGATCACCCATGTCTGCCCAGGAAACACTTGACTGATAATAGGTAATGCCATTCTGCTTAACGGTCTGTGGCACCTTGTCCTGATCCTTTACCGACATAGTATAGCTTTTTACAATCGACACGCCGGAAGGGATTCTGTCATTCTTGTTCAACTCTACCTTAACCGAATCCTTATCGAGTTTCAGTATACCCTTCCCATCTGTTTCGTTGTATTCAAGCTCTTCATCGAATTTCTTTGCAGCTTCTTCTGTGTCTGCAATGATTTCCTTAGAAATTTTCTTTTCTTCATAACTCTGTGGGCTAACAATACTGTCGATCCCATACTGCACAGCATTAGTAGTAATAAGTGCCGGAGCAATATCTTTAATATCCGCATCGTAGGGAATTACATATTTCTTTTCAATAGTCTGAATCCCGAAGTCATCAATATATGTTTTGGTTTCTTCGCTGATTGCGTAAGAAATTTCTTTCTTGACCTTTTCTTCAGAAGAAGAATTTTCTGTCCCCTGCCTTTCTTTCGTGTCTTTCTTTTCTTCTGTAGAGCTGCTTCCTGCTACTCCTTCTACCTTTGTGCTTTCCCTTGCTTTTCCCTCTGAATTATCCGATTCTTTGTCTGCAGCTGACTTTTTATTTTCTTTATCTGCAGTTTTACTGTCCTCAGAATCAGGAACTTTCCCATCTTCATCCAGATTATTGGTATATGCAGTGATATTTCTGTTCAGCTCATCTGGTGTAGGTGCCTTTTCTTTGTTACAGGCGGTTATTCCGACTGCGACAACAGAACATAAAACCATTGCCCTTGTTAAATTTTTCTTCATACCCTTTTTGTCATCTGATTACAATGACATCCTCCTTCCCTAAATTCCTTCATTGCAATAAAAAAAGCAATCTGAAAATTTTAAAATTCAGATTGCTTTTCTGGGAGGGGTAAACCCTCATGTAAAACCATTGAAGTCTCAGAATGCGAGGTAGCTTAACAAACAAAAAACACAGCATAGCCAACTGCTTTTTCATTCTAAGTTAAGGATTTTCTATGATGCAAACTCCCTCATGTGCCGGGAAGGGACTGTATGAGAAAATCCACTCCTACAGTAAATCACACATTTATGCAACACTTTTTTGGGTTATTGGGTGTATATAGCGTTGCGACGAAACAGTTTATCAAAGCTTATTGTTACTGGGCGGTAACTCTAAATTTTTTGGATAAAATTGACTCTGCAAACCAAACCTGCGATTCTTTTGCATACCGTAAACTCTCAATGGCTTTACATCAGGTTTTACCCTCACTTCAAAGCCAAAAATAATTTTCCATCACAAGAAAATACAACAGACTAACCACTACGCCTTATTTGATCCTTGGAATTTTCACTCCTGCTTTTATTCGCATGAGCATAAAAGCATTCCTCCTTCTTCATAAAAACAAACAGGTCAAAAACAAATAAAAACGTAGTGCCCGTAAAGCCCACACATCTATAGGGAATCGCCAAATGGGGATCTCCCCCTATGATCTGCTTTTTGAAGCTGACTCTATGAATCAATTAAGTTAATGGCGTGCTAAAATAGACACCCAGCATTTTCTATTATGCGTATTTGGCGTTTTTATAAATGCTTTTGTATTCTATTGTCTTGGCACACTTTTGCACTCGGGTGACGAGTCCGAGATTGGCTGATACACTGTTTTTCAGCCACTTGCAGTTCATTAACACTAAAGGCTCTTTTCTTTTTGATGGCTATTCGGTTCATTCCATGGGTAGGATTTATTTATACCTTTGTGTTAGTTTACAATGCCATATTAGCACAAAAAGCCAGTTCATGCAAGAAAATTATATCAAAACTCGATTATATACAAAAAAAGACTGTATGCAGGGTAACAGCTTATCCTGCATACAGTCAGAGTGGTAATGTTACTTACCTTTTTTTCTGTTTTAAATACGATAACGTGAAATCATCAATGCCTTTTCCCATATCAATATCCCATTCAGGGACAGAATATGAAAGTCCAGCTTCTTCTGCCATATTTTTAACCTTGTCTATTGCCTCCATTACTCGATCATTATAAATTCGATCCATATCAAAGACAATGCTAATTTCCTTTACCCCATTATCCTTAAAATAAGAAAAAACGGATGGCATATCTTTGATACTGGATATACCGGGGACAGCAATAAAACTCTTTTTTCGGTCAGACAGACAGTATGTAACATCTGCCTTTAGACCGCCTTCGGTGAGATACATCACCTCATTGAGTTTACCTACAAAGTGTACAAAATTTGTCGCAGGCGTTCCGTCGTTTTTATTCCCACTGGTAAACCAGATGTATCTTGGATATACAATAGCCTTTGGTTTTGTTTCCAGCAGCACCGAAGTGTGCAAGGAATAAGCAAAAACCTTTTCTTCATCCACTTGGAAATAATGTTCCCATCGGATAATATTAGGTTCTTTTAACTCATAGCCCTCTGTTGTCTTTTTATTTTCAACAACCGCACCTGAAGGAATTTCATCTATGATCCGCAGTACAAGCGGATATTGATTGTTATTCTTAACACGAATAACATAATCCACTGTATCACTAAAATCAATGTCCTGCGTGATTTCAACATTCTCATCACCGTTCCTGCGAATCTGCAGGCCTTGAATCTGTCCATTTAAGCTACGAACTGGGATAAAAAAACCATTTGCAAGCATCATGGTATTTTTCCCATAACGCTTATAAAATCCCGGAACACCGGAAAGGTTTAATCCTTCCTGTTCCAGTGCATTTACTATTTCCGGAATTTTTTCTTTTGTAGGGCAGCTCTTATACCCCAATTTTGTAATTTGTTCTTCTTTCAACCCTCTTTTTAGCAGGCTTCTTTTATCTTCATCATCCAACGTAAGCAGTGACAGCATTTTGCTGTATACCTTATGGCGTTGGGCCAGAGATGCACGAGTTTCCTCATGCACCTCCGGCAATGCCTGCTCATAAGATTTTGCTTCTGAATGGTTTCCGTCGATAAAAGCTACTGCATCCGGATATTTTGCATCGTTCTGTCCAGATAGCTCTTTGTATAATGACATGAATCCAAGCTGTTTGCCACATTTTCCACTGTAGCAAATAAATCCATTAACTGATGGTTTTGGGTTGATATAAGCTTTCTTCCCGCCACAAAATGGACATCGGCTAAGCCTAAGATTACCACCAGATACCGGACGATACTCCATATCAGGACAAAAAGCGTCTAGTAATTCTTTAATGCTTCTGTATTCCATTCAGAAAGCCTCCCTTACGCTTTAAGCGACTGTAAAATATGCAATCGTTTCATCAGCATATCATACTCCTTCTCTTTTCCAATAAACCATGCCGGATCAATCTCTGCGGTTTGGTTCAATCCGATTTTTTTCACTGCATCAATCGCAGCCTCTTTTTGAGAGATAACCAAAGGCAGCATCGGCTGACAATTCGCCCCTTCTATCGTATCATACATCTGAAAGGACTGGTTGAAATCCATCAATGGATGCAAGGAAAGCGACTTATTTCTTCGGTTATCAACCAAAAAGCCCCAATTCCCCCAATGCCGATCTACATTGCCTACCAGATAATCCAAAATATTCATCATATAAAACG